>OBAI01000014.1_pt1 | contig 219053 bp, 182 predicted proteins | sample 1517461 | NCBI WGS metagenome assembly OBAI01 (sample SAMN04571696, study PRJEB22368) | human gut metagenome | biome: human gut; material: stool | host: Homo sapiens | place: Luxembourg | collected 2012-06-29
TATTGTATCAAAAAACCACACCTTTGTGGTGCGGTTCAAATTTCAATTTAGGAAACGTTAATGAAAATCATTAACGTTTAAATACTATATGTTTTTTCTTTATCTATATTATTTCCTATTCTTATTTTGAAATTTTCTTTTAAATTTTCTCCATAGTCCTTCATAGTTATTTTATATGAATCTGCTATTAATTTTTCTATATCTTCTCTTGTTTTCATTGAGTTTTTAGCAAAAGCCATAGAATCATTGCTTTTATCTCTTAAAAATTTCATGATACATCCTAATGTATTTTTTATATAATCTAAATAATTTATATTACTACCTAATGAAATTGAATTAAACTGAGTATTTACTTTATTTATTTGCAATTCTAATGTTTTATTTAAATCTTCTTGTTCAGAATTCAATTCATATTTAATATCTGCAACCTTAAATTTCATTTGATCTTTATATTTATCTGTGCCTGGTTTATAGCCATTATTAATTATATCTAACATATAGCCCTTACCTATAACCATGAATGGATATTTTTCTTGTATATAATTTAATATATTTATTTCTAAATTTTCACTATTATTTTCTAATGAACTTTTAAGTGAAATATCAATCATATTATTTAAGTTGTCTAAAAATTCTAAAAATTTTTCTATATCTGTCATGCATACCACCTATTATTAATTTTAGCACATATTTATATCACATAACAACTAATTTTTTTAAATTTACATTGTATTTGCACTTAAAACATCTTGTCTATATTTTTTGGGACATTATCATTTACTACTGCGTTTATAATCTTGTCTTCTTTTTCTTTTGAAATATCTCTACCAGTCATTTTTCCTAGTTCTTGAATTACCTCTCTAAGTGTATTTTCGTTTTTTAAATCATTTTGTTGTAACTTAGTCGCAAGATCTAAAATAGTTTGTTTATTTACATTTGTTTTCTTTTCTATTTTTTTAAAAAAGTTATCTGAAAAATTCATATTATTCCTCCTAAAATATAGTATGAAATATATGAATTAGTGTTAAAAAAAAGAAATTGCTACATTTCTTCTTCTCCTTTATTTTTAAATTGTATTACAATTGGTGTTCCCTCAAAATCAAATGATTCTCTTATTTTGTTTTCTAAATATCTTTCATACGAAAAATGTACTAATCCTTTACTATTTACATGTATATTAAATGTAGGTGGACATGTACTAACTTGTGAACTAAAATAAATTTTTAATCTCTTACCTTTGTAAGATGGTGGAATATTTAATGTATATGCATCCATTATCACACCATTTAATACACTTGTCTTTACTTCTCTTTTACTATTTTCATATACTTTAATAATTTCAGGAATTAAAGTATGAATTCTTTTCTTTGTAAGTGCTGATAAGAAAACTATTGGAGCATAAGAAATAAATTGGAAATTATTTCTTATTTTAGTTGTAAATTCTTTCATTTGTTTATCTTTATTCTCTATAACATCCCATTTATTTACAACTATAACTATTGGTTTGCCGGCATCTAACGCATAAGATGCAATATGTTTATCATGTTCTATAATGCCTTCTTCTGCATTTATAACAAGAACACACACATCTGATCTATCTATTGCTTTTAAAGCTCTAAGTAAACTATATCTTTCAACATTTTCATAAATTTTACCTTTTTTTCTCATACCTGCGGTATCTATAACAGTAAATTTTTGGTTATGATAAGTAAATGGTGTATCAATAGCATCTCTTGTTGTTCCACTTGTATTTGAAACTATTACTCTTTCTTCATTTAATAAAGCATTAACTAAACTACTTTTTCCTACATTTGGTCTTCCTATTATACTAAATTTTAATGAATCATCGTTTTCTTCTTCAATTTCATTAAAGTCAGCTGTTATAGCATCAAGTAAATCATACATTCCTATATCTTGTTCCCCACTTATATTAATATACTCATCAAATCCAAGTTCATAAAAATCATATATGTTATCTTTTGATAATTTACTATCCACTTTATTAATAGCAATAATAACTTTTTTATTTGATTTTTTTAGCATTTCACTTACTACTTTATCATTTGAAGTTAACCCATCTTTCCCATCTACAACAAAAACTACTACATCAGCTTCATTGATGGCAAGTTCAGCTTGTATTTTTATTTCATCATTAAATGAAACATTGCTTATATCTATTCCACCTGTATCTATTAAATGAAATTTATATTTTCCATAAGTAACACTCCCATATATTCTATCTCTTGTTATTCCTGGAGTATCTTCTATTATTGATATTTTTTTACCAACTAATCTATTAAATAAAGTTGATTTTCCTACATTTGGTCTTCCAACTAATGCGACAACTGGTTTCTTCATTTATATCACCTCATTTTTTTTGAATATTTAATTATTTTATCTGCTTCTTCTCCATATATCACTGTAGTATACTCTAGTATTTGCGCAAATTCAATGTTTTTTACGTTATTATGTGGAATTATGTATATATTTCCCCTAAAACTTCTAACTTCACAATTATCAAATGGTATATTTAAATCATTATTTTCTAATTTATATACAAATTTATCATATGGTGAAGTTACTATTCTCATTTCTACTTGATTATCAAAGTAATCAAAGTATTCAATATCTTCCTTTTTCATTGATAAAATCATTCCATATATTTTATCTTTATACACTATAATATCATAGTATCCACTTACATCAAATTGATATCTAAGTTTTATATCGTTAAATATGCTTTTAAATTGTTGTTCTAAATCATCTTTATCATCTAGACAAAATTTTTTATTGTTTAAAAAAACTATAAAATTGTTTTCATCTTCAATACTAACTTTCACTTGTACCACCTAAAGTATTGTATGAATTTGTTAGTATAATGTAATACAATTAAATAGTTCTTTCAATTTTTTCTCTTATTTCGTTCTTTCCTGATTTTGTTACATTTGAAAACATTACGAAGTCATCACCTACTACTAAATCTAAATCTTCTAAAATAGAACTTCTTTGTTTTTGTTGAAGTGTAACACCTATTTTATCTGTTTTAGTAGCAACTATTGTAACAGGCAATTTATAATATTTTAAATAATTATACATCATTAAATCATCATTTGTAGGTTTATGTCTAAAATCTATCAACATAAATACATTTTTTAAATTCTTTCTTGAAGTTAAATAATCTTCCATCATAAGACCAAATTTTCTTTGTTTTGTTTTATTTAAACTTGCATATCCATATCCTGGTGCATCAACTAGATAAAACTCATTGTTAACTAAATAGAAATTTATTGTTTGAGTTTTTCCAGGTGTTGCAGATGTCCTTGCATAGTTTTTTCTTCCTATTATTGTATTAATAAAACTACTCTTTCCAACATTTGATCTTCCTACTAATAAAAATTCTGGTTTGTTATCTATTGGATATTGGCTTCTTCTAGTTGCACTTATAACTAATTCTACACTGTTAATTTTCATAAGTAATCACCTTTTTCTAACTAGACAATTATATCATTTTCTATTTTTCTTGTCAAAACTCACTTGACAATAGTTATTTAGTATACCTTCTTCTTTTACATGTTCTTTTAATTCTTCTACTATTTCATACCATTTAGGTTGCCCTTCAGGAATTTCTTCTCCACAGTATACTGAATCCATATTATATGCAAGTGATTTATTTATATCAAAACCTTCTTCATTATTTTGAGCTTTCTCTAATACCTGTTTTTTCACTTTTAAGAAAACATCAGCAAAGGATTCTGCACCCATGTCAAATGTTTTATATTTTACTGGAACATAATTTCCTTCATTGTCATATTCCATAACTCCTGCACAATTGTTATATTCTAAATACACTTTTGAAGTACCATAACCCGTTTCTAATCTATGAACTGCTATAAGTGTCGCAAGTACATCTTCATCATATTCACAATACACATTAGCAAACTCTAGTATTTTTGCTTCTTTTTCTTTTTCGGTAAGGTTACTTACAATAGGAGTTTTGTCTATATTTGATTGTTCCCAATAATATGTTTTAAAAAGTTGTATTACTCCTATTTCAAAGGTACTATATTTATTTAATTCGTTTTTATTTTCAGATATTAAATTTTTAGCAACGTCATTATCTATATAATACATTTTAGCATATTTATCTATTATATTCTGTTGTTCTTTTTTATAATCCTCTATTTGAAACCGTTTAGTTATTATTACTTCATTATTTTCATATGTTTTATCTTGATATATATCTTCTACATTTTCTGATATTTTATATGGTTTTATAACTTCAGGTCGTTCTTTTTTTGTTTGTGAATTATTATTTATAGCTATTCCGCATATAGTTGATACTATAATTGTACTAACAACAAAGGTAACTTTTGTTTTAGTATTTGTTTTTTTTAATACATATTTTGCATTATTTTTAAGATGTTTAATCTTTTTTTCAAATAATTTTTTATTTAGTTCTATTTTTAATGGTTTAAGAAACTCATTATCAATTAAATTAATATTTTCTAAAACTATAATATTATTTTTAAAATATATACCAAACTCATCATCTTTTATTTTCCACTTTTCTATACCTGTTTTAAGTATCTTTAATAATTCTATTTTCATTTTTTCATAATCAGTTATGTATGAAAATTCATTATTTTCATATTTTCCACAATAAAGATTATCTCGAAAGCTTCCAAAATAGACTATTTTTTTCATAGTACATTTTCCTTTACTATTTTTAAAATTTCACTATTTATTTCTTCTATTGATCTCATTTGTTCTTTTTGTGTACATTCAATCTTCCTAAAATTATATAAATCACATAATTCAAAGTATGAATTTTCAGCTTTAATTAAATAGTCTTTATTTGTTTCATTTCCATCAGGTTTTTCTTCTCTTTTTTCTAAAAGTTTTATAATAACATTGACTGGAGTATGTAAGAAAAAAGTTATGTTTGGTTTTGGTAGTTTTAAAAAATTAAACTCTAAATCATCTATCCATTTATACATTTCACTTCTTTTTTCTTTTTCTTCAAATTTTGCACCTTGAAATGCCATATTTGAATATATGTATCTATCAAGAATAATTATAATTCCGTCATCAAGCATTTTTTTTATTATATCATAATTATATAATCTATCAGCTGCGTAATATAAAGATGATACCTTTGGATCTACATTTACACTTCCTTCTTCAAAATAACTTTTTGAAATATATTCTTTTCCCAAAAATGGTCCGCCTACTATTTTACCAGTTGGAGAATCATAATTTGGAAATGAAAAGTATGCGCTTTTAATTCCATTTTCATTTAGTTTTTTTACCAACAATTTTGATTGTGTCTCTTTTCCAGAACAATCTGTTCCTTCTATTAATATTATTTTACCTTTCATAAGTATCACCTAATCTTCTGATATTTCATTGTTAACAAATTTAACATCTAAAAATTTCTTTGATGATAAGAAATCACACATATGTACAAATTTTTGATATTTATTCTTTGGAACTTGTAATACTGTATTTCCTTTAAAATCTTTATTCCAAGGTCCCATATGTGTTTCTATACATGAACATAAAAATTCTAATTCTCCTTCTGTTAGTGTTAGCAAATTTTTATTATCCTTAATTAACTTAGATACAATCAATGGATGATTTACAACAGTATATTGTGTTTTTGTTAATCCAGATTTGCAACCATCATGAAGTATTAGCGCAACTAACATTAAATCTTTTTCATCGCTTGTAAAAACATTCCCTATTGATTCATCACTTAATAACTCATAGGCTATTCTTACTGCTACCTTTGTATGTCTAACAAGTCCACCATCTCCTAGTGAAAATTTCGGATGATATTTTCCTGTTGAACTAGCTGGTACTTCAAAAAAATAGTCTGGAAGAATTTCTATTAATTTTTTTGCATTTTCTAAGTATTTTGAATTTAATATATAACTTAATTCTTTTTTAAACGCATCTGTTTTATTCATTTTTTCACCTTACTTCTTATATAAATATTTTATCATATAGATATTTAACTATCAATGAAATTAATTAAAATACTATTTTGTATATACAAATATTTTGGATTAATGTAAATATAGTTTTTATTTTCTATTAGCTTTTTTTTATTTATTAGTTCTTTTAAAATTTTTATATTATTAATATCTCCATATTTTTTTTGAAATTTTTTTTTATTAATTCCTTTTATTTTTCTTAATCCTAATATAAATTCATTTTCTAACATCTCTTTATCTGATACTAGATATTTTTCTTTTATATAAATTCCATTTGTATATTTGTTTAAATTTCTTGTATTTTCATATCTTTCTTTATCTACAAATCCACTTGCTCCTAGGCCAAAACCATAATACTCATTATTATTCCAATAATTTAAGTTGTGCTTTGACTCATATCCTTTTTTTGAGTAATTACTTAATTCATAATGTATGAATTTTTCTTTTTTTAATTTTTTATTTATTAGTTTATACATCTCATAATCAAGATCTTCATCTATATTTTTTACCTTGTCTATATATATTTTAGTGTTTGGTTCTATTATTAATGAATAAGTTGAAATATGATTAACTTGCAAATTCAAAAATTTATCAATATCTTCTTCTAGTTCTTCTTTTGTTTGACCTGGTATTGCATATATTAAATCTACATTTATGTTTTTAAATCCTACATTTTTTATTAATGATATTTTTTTTATTATTTCTTTTTCATCGTATTTTCTATTTAAAAACTCTAAATATTTTTCATTAAATGTTTGAATTCCTACACTTATTCTATTTACTTTATTTTTTAATAATAGTTCTAGTTTTTGTTTTGTAATATTTTCTATATTACATTCAAATGTAAATTCACAATTTTTACTTTTTTTTATTTTTTTTAATATTTTAAATAATTTATTTAATTGTTCTATATTTAAACTACTTGGTGTTCCACCACCTATATATAGTGTTTTAATGGTTTCTTTTTTATATTTATTTTCTATTTCATTTTCTAATGAATTTAAATATTTATCTATAAATTTTTCATTTGTGTATAACTTGCAAAAGTCACAATATGAACAAATGTTATCACAAAAAGGGATATGTATATAAACTGATTTTGCCATTTTATCACCATACTAATTATAGCACAAAAAAACAGAGAATTTATTTTTTCTCTGATTGTTGTCTTTGATATAAAGAAAGTGCAATCTGTTTTGCTTTCATTCTTTTTTGATATTGTTTTATTTGATTAAAATATATTTGTTGGTTATACCAATTTGAGCCTTCTATATTATATTTTCTAAATTTTGTATGAGATAAAATTAATTTATAAAGATTGTTAAACTGACCATTTACATCCATTTCTTTATCAATTTCTACAATAAATTCAACAATCGTTCTTTTTGAATAACCAGTATTTTTTACAATTTCATTTATTGTTTTAAATTCTCCTTTTTCCAAACTTAAATAATAATTTATTAAAGCATCAATTGTATATTGTGATAATTTGACCAATGTAACTGAATTTTTATACATATACTTTTTCCCCCTTATGTAAGAATGTATTCTATTGCATTGAAACATTTTTGTCAATCAAATTTTTAAAGTTTGTTTTTCTTATTTTCATTTAATACTTCACTTACTGGGATATTTCTTTTATTTGCTTGTGATAGAGCGAATAATAATGAAGTTATTTTTTCGTCTTTATTAGTTTTAATTAGTTCATATAATGTAGATTTTGGGATACCTAATTCTTCTGCTGCTTGTCTATATGTTAATTCATTTTCTATTAAGTAACTAGTTATTTCTGATATATCAAGTTCAGACCAACTTAAACTTTTATGTCCTATTGTTCCACCTTTCTTAGTTCCTAGTTTTATATTTCCTTGCTTTTTTTCTTTCACTAAAATAAATTTTAATGGATCTATTTCCTTTAATTTTTTCATATGTAATTGAAATGTTCTTTTGCTTATTCCAAATTTTTTACTTGCTTGTGTAATATTTACATCATTTTCTAAATAGTAATCTGCTTCTTTTTTTATATCTTCATTATTTGTCATATTATTCTCCATCCATACTAAGCACACTCATAAATGCTTCTTGTGGTATTTCTACACTACCAACGGTTTTCATTCTTTTTTTACCTTCTTTTTGTTTTTCTAGTAATTTTCTTTTTCTTGAAACATCTCCACCATAACACTTAGCTAAAACATCTTTTCTTACTGCTTTTACTGTTTCACGTGCAATTGCTTTATTACCAATACATGCTTGTATCGGTACTTCAAATTGTTGTCTAGGTATTAGTTTTTTTAGATTTTCAACTATTGCTTTACCTCTTTTGTAAGCAAAATCTTTATGAACTATTACGCTTAACGCATCAATTATTTCTCCATTAAGTAATATATCCATCTTAGTTAATTGACTACTTTTATATCCAATTAAATCATAATCAAATGAGGCATATCCTTTAGTAGCACTTTTTAATTTATCAAAAAAGTCATAAACTATTTCGGATAATGGTATTTCATAGTGAATATTTACTCTAGTTTGATCTAAATATTCCATTGATACGTAATTACCTCTTTTATCTTGACATAATTCCATTATTGGACCTATGTATTCGCTTGGAACAAATATATTAGTTCTTATATATGGTTCTTTTATATCTTTTATTTTAACTTTTTCTGGCATTTTAACTGGACTATCTATTTTAATATTACTTCCATCTGTTAGTTCTATATCATATATAACTGATGGAGAAGTTGCTATTAACTCTATACCAAATTCTCTTTCTATTCTCTCTTCTATTATTTCCATATGTAGAAGTCCTAAAAAACCACATCTAAATCCAAATCCTAAAGCCTTTGATGTTTCAGGTTCAAATTCTAATGATGCATCATTAAGTTTTAATTTTTCAAGTGCATCTCTCAAGTCTGGATACTTAGATGTTTCTATAGGGTATAATCCACAAAATACCATTGGTTTCATTGGCTTATAACCTACTAATCTTTCATTTGCAGGATTATCTGTATGTGTTATTGTATCTCCAACTTTTACATCGCTTATACTTTTCATGCTTGCATAAATAATTCCTACTTCACCTGCTACAAGTTCATTAACTTTTTTTTCATTTGGTGTATGTATATATAGTTCTACAACATCATATGAAACTCCTGTAGACATCATTTCTATTTTATCACCTATTTTTAATGTGCCATTTATAACTCTTATTGAAGTCATTATTCCTCTATATGGATCATAGCAACTATCAAAGATGAGAGCTTGTAATTTTTCTTTTTTATTACCTTTTGGAGCAGGTACTTTTTTTATTATTGTCTCAACCAACTCTTTTATTCCAATTCCTTTTTTAGCGCTTGTATATATTATTTCATCTTCTTCAAAACCAAATGTATCTATTAATTCATTTTTTACTTTTTCTGGATCTGCATTAGGTAAATCTATTTTATTTATTACTGGTATTATTTTAAGATTATTTTCAAGTGCTAGATATAGATTAGCTAAAGTTTGTGCTTCTATTCCTTGAGCTGCATCAACAACCAGTACAGCACCCTCACATGCTGCTAGGCTTCTACTAACTTCATATGAAAAATCCACATGTCCTGGAGTATCTATTAAATGTAAATAGTATTCTTCATTATCTAATTTATATTTTAATTGAACGGCATTTAATTTTATAGTAATTCCACGTTCTCTTTCAAGTTCCATGTTATCTAATAATTGATCTTTTTTTTCTCTTTCTGTTATCGCACCAGTCAATTCTAATATTCTATCTGCTAGTGTACTTTTTCCATGATCTATATGTGCGATTATTGAAAAGTTTCTTATGTTTTCCTGTTTCATGTCTTTCACCTTTTATAATTATATCAAAATTTTATTAAATTTGGTTGATTTTTTTTATATTTATTATATTATGTAGTTGTAATTATATTTACTTATTTTGTATAATTTGTTTGTAAATATAATATAATATTAATGTAGGTTTTATATATCTACATCTTGGTCTATTAATGGATCAAACCCGTGTTGGCATAATAGCCGCTTAAAAAAGCAACCTTATGGTTGTTTTTTTTATTTTATAATCTTTTTTTATCATTTCATTAACAAAAAAAGATGATTATTCATCTATTTTTTAAATACAAATATTTTACTAAATACGTAATTTAATACTATTACAATTACTTGTACTATTATTTTTGATATCATATCATCTATTTTTACTAATTCCACAAATGCATACATTAATAAAATATCTATTATTAGAGAAAATAATCTATATTTTACAAACTGATATATCTGAATAAATACTTGTTTTTTTTCTTTTTCTTTATTTTTAAATACAAATATTTTATTTGTTATATAAGCAAATGCTACTGAAACTACCCAAGAAATTATGTTACTTATTAAATAATTTATTCCAATTATTTTTGCAAATAATCCATATGTTCCAATAGATACTAAAGTTGTTAAAACACCCACTATTAAATAATTAATTATTTCTTCATATTTTTTATACAGTTTTAAACATTTATCTATCATTTGATTTTTCCGTTTCTTTTACTAAATATACAGGTCTTTTTTTAACTTCTAAATATGCTTTTGATAAATATTGTCCAATTATTCCAAGACAAAATAATTGTATACCACTTACTAAGAATATTATACATATCATGCTTGGCCATCCTGCAACAGGATCTCCAAATGCTAATGTTTTAATAATTATTACAAGTATCATTATAAATGAAATTATACAAAAAAGTATTCCTACAATTGATGCGATTGCTAAAGGTGCCGTTGAAAAAGCAACTATACTTTCAAGTGAATATCCAAACAATTTCCAAAATGACCATTTTGTTGTTCCTGCTACTCTTTCAACATTTTCATATTCTAACCATTTTGTTTCATAACCAACCCAACTGAATATACCTTTTGAAAATCTATTGTATTCTTTTAATTCAAGTATTGAATCTACCATTTGTCGAGTCATTAATCTAAAATCTCTTGCTCCATCTACTATTTCTGTTTTTGATATTTTATTAATCAATTTATAATAGCATCTTGCAAAGAAACTTCTGATTTTAGGTTCTCCTTTTCTTGTTACTCTACGTGTTGCTACACAGTCATAATGTTCATTTTTTATATAATTATACATATCTGGTATTAATGCAGGAGGATCTTGTAAATCAACATCCATTATTGCTACATAATCTCCTTTTGCAGCTTCTAGACCAGCTAGCATTGCAGCTTCTTTACCAAAGTTTCTAGAAAATGATACATATCTTACTCTTTTATCTTTTTTACTTAGTTCTCTTGCAACTTGTAAGGTTTTATCTTTAGAGCCATCATTTACAAATATAAATTCAAATTCAACTTTTTTCATTTCTTGTGCTACTTTAATTATTTCTTCATAAAATATAGGCATTGCTTCTTCTTCGTTATAGCAAGGTACTATTATTGATATTTTTTCCATAAAAACCTCCAACTTAATTTATTATACAACACTAAAAAAAAGAAATCAAATTTTCTTTTTTATTCTATTATATTTTATTTTTATCGTAATAAGTATTAACACTAATAATAATGTATATTTAAAATATATAGCAATGTTATATATATATACATCATAAATAGTCGTGTTTTTAAATACATAGTTTGATATAAATAAAAGAATGAATGCTATTAAATATGTTATTATTTTATTATTATTTTTTTTAATGGTATTAGTTATAAAATATATTATAAAGCTAACATTTAAAAACAGACCAAATATCCATTGTATAACTATTATATTTTCTATTCTATCTATAAAATTAAACAAATTTATTCTTTTTAATACTACATATTCTGGAAATAGATATAATCTTGATAGTTCTATTCCTAAATTTCCTAGAGTTAAAAATATAGTTAATAAAATAAGTATTATTGAAAATATATAAGATATTATTATACAAATAGATGTTTTTTTATAATCTACTAATGTGTTTTTAGGTATTATTAGAAGTACCACTGATGGTAATATATTTAATAATAATATATACATACTTCCTTTTACTGAATTTTTTAATCCAAATTCCAACATTGGTTTAAGGTTTGATACATCAAATTTTCCTATTAATCCAAACACTGCAATTATAAATAAAAACATACTTATGAAAAATATTACAAGGGCAGTTCTACTAATTGTTTCTATTCCTTTTATATTTATATAAATTATTACTAATGTAAACATAAATCCTATTATAAGTATTGGTGTTTCGGGTAAAAATTGTGAACTTATAAATCCCATTAAATCATAAAATAAGCTTACTGCTGTTACAAATAAAATTATTACTAAAATATAATTTATTATTGTTCCAAATGTATTTCCAAATAATTTTTTTGTTTTTTCTGTTAACGTTAAATCTTTTTCATAGTTTGATATATATATGAATATAAATAGTATTCCAAATCCAAGTACTCCTGCTATTAATACACTTATCCAAGAATCTATTCCACTCGCTTTTATTACTGTACTAAATCCTTTACCAAATGTTGCTGATAATATCAATATTATAAACATACTACATAATTGTACTGTGTTAATTTTCTTCATTTGGAATCACCGTTATTATATTTCCCTTTCCTTTTAATGAAACATTAACATCTACTTGTACATCTAATTTTTGCAAATTTTCGTTGAACCAATTATCTTGTATTTTATATGAATATTTTGGATTTGATTTATATATTTTATCTAAAAAACCAAATGTATCACTTTTATATTCTTTATTTACTTTATTAATAGTTTCTATTATAGATTGTTTTATTTGTTCTTGTGTCATTTTTTCTATATCACTAATTACCTTTGGTTCTGAAATTTTTAAATCGCAGTCAACTTCATTTATATTACCTTCCGCACTTACTTTAATTTTTACTTTTAATTTATCTTTTTCAAATTCAAAATCTGTTTTTGGATTCATTATTTCTGTTGATATATATTTATTTTCATCACATTTAAATGTTATTATTGTATTCGTTATTGTATTGTTTAAAAAGCCTGCTGCTATACTTTCTTTTTCTGTTAAATAACCTTGTAATTTATCTTCCCTAAAAACAGCCAAATTATTTATTTTAAGTTTAGTACTAGGATTGGATTCTTTTAATATATCTGTATTTTTTCCTTCTTCTAAATTTCCTTCTATAATTATTGTAGTTGCAAACATATCTATTTTATTATTTAAATATGTTTTTACTTGATCTTCAAATGTTATTTTTTCGCTTACTCCTAAATATTTTGAATCTGCCTGTATACTATCTAACATATTTTTAGAGCTTAATGTTTCTAAGGGAGTTAAAACTTTTAATATGTTATTTGCAGTTGTATCTCGCGCAATTATCATTTGATATTGTTTTCTAGATTCAGGATTTCTCATGAAAAAATCAAATATTTGTGATACTCCTTCTTTAGCAACTTCTTCTCCTACAATTATTAATTGTAAATGATTTGCATATATTCTTTTTGGTGATTCTAAAACAATTTGTCTAAATGCTTCTTGTAATGTATCTCCACTTGTTTCATATAGTACAAATTTTGATTGACTTCCTGTACTAGTTGAATCACTTCCCATTTTTTGTGTATTTATTACTTGTGTTGTTACATAATATTTACCGTCTTTTTTATCTATTCCAACAGCACTTGTGATTGCTAAATTATTTAATTCTCTATAATTATAACATCCTGTAAATAAAAAAATTAAAAGTATGAATATGATTTTATGTTTCATCTTCATCGCTCCTTTGTTCATATGTATTGTTTGATAAATATTGTGGTCTTTTTTTAATTTTTTTTAGCGAGAATTTAATTATGCCATTTTTAAAACCATTTAAGTTAAATGGAACTACCGGTAATAAGTAAGGTCTTCCAAATGATTCTATATCACATAATCCAATTATAAATATTATTAACACAACTACCACACCTATTATTCCCATAAATACTGCACCTAGCATAAATAATAATCTGTAAATTCTAAGTGTATTAGTAAACTCTAATTCAGTGAATGGAAGTGAGCTAATTGCTGTAATAGCAATTACTATTATCATTATTGGGGAAACTATTCCTGCACTTACAGCAGCATCTCCAAGTATAAGAGCACCTACTATCGATAGTGAGCTTCCTGCTGATGCAGGTACTCTAAAATCACTTTCTCGTAATATTTCAAATGAAATAATCATTATAAATGCTTCTACAAACGCAGGAAATGGTACTCCATCTCTTTGTATGGCAAAGTTAACCAGTAAATCTGGTGGAATCATTTCTTGGTTGTAAGTTATGAGGGATATATATACAGCAGGTGTTATGATAGCAATTATGAATGCTAATAATTTTAATATTCTTGTAAATGTTACATTAATATTTTTTCCATATTGATCTTCCATAGTTTTAAAAAAGTCAGTTAATATGGCTGGTATTATTAACACATATGGGCTATTATCAATTACTATTGCTATTTTTCCTTCAAGTAAACTATATGATACTAAGTCTGGTCGTTCAGTAGTAAGAATTGTTGGAAATTTTACATTTTCATTTGTAATTAGGTTTTTTATAGTACCACTATTTACTACTCCCGATATATTTATTTGGTTTAATCTTTTTTTTACTTCATCTACTAATTCTTTTTTTACTACCCCGTTTATATACACAATACCAATACTAGTAGATGAATATTTTCCTATTTCCATTTTATCTATCCATAAATCATTTGTTTTTATTCTTTTTTTTATTAATCCTATATTAATTTGAAAATCTTCTACAAATGAATCTCTGGCTCCTCTAACTGTATTTTCTGTGCTGGGTTCTGATATAGCTCTATTTAAATTTGCCTTAGTTTCTAAAGCAAATGCTTTTTCTTCATTTTCAATTAATATGATAGTAAATCCTTTGTGCAAATATGAACATATTTCTTCATAAGTTTTTAGTTCTTTTACTTTAAAATTTGATATATTGTTTTTTATTTTTTTATATAATGAACTTGTAGTTAGTGCCTTTATATTATTTAAACTTCTTATTATAAAATCACTTATTTTATTACTTGAAGTTAGTGGTTCATTATATATGATATATATCTTTTTTTTATCTATATATTTTTCTCTATATATAATATCATCTAAATTATTTGTTTCTTTTTTTAATTTATTTATTATTTCTTCTATATTATTAAGCATTTTATCACATTCTTCCTAATACTATTATGGAAAGAAGTAAAAAAAAAATTACATTTGTTGTAATTTTTCTTCTTTATTTATTTGATTTACAAGTAATCCTGTTATTATGTAAAAAAATGGAGCTACTGTTGTTACACTTATGTTAGCAAATGCCTGAATACAATATGCAATAAAACTTGTAAATAATATTATTGTAAGATCATTTTTACATTTTAGTCCTTTAAAAAATATTACTCCTAATAATGTAAGATATGTTATAAGTGTAAATATACCTTCTGTTATTAATATTTGTAAATATTCATTATGTGCTTTATCTAAATACATACCAGTATAAAATCTAGTATTATATATATATCCTAATGTATCTATTCCACTTCCAAATAACATATAATCTGGACCATTGTTAATATATTTTTCCATATTACCATTCTACCTGAGCCATAATTTGTTTTTTGATTTTTATCTAATTTATTTAAAAATAATTTACTTGTATTTTTTAAATCGCCTTTTATTGTATAATTTGAATTAATATCATCATGATAACAATTTATAAAAATAGTATCAGATATAAAATCTGTAACTATATATGTTGAAATTAATGTTATTATTAGTATTAAAACTTTTTTCCATACTAATTTCTTTTTTATTTTTAAAAATAATATTAAAAATATTAATGTAATAATTAGAGCAAGAAAAGGTCCTGTTGATGCAGCTAATATTAAAGTTATAAAAAATATTATTGTTAAAAAAAGATATTTTTTTGAATTTTTGTTTAATAAATATGATGATATAGTAATTCCTAATAATAATATCATATAACTAGCCAAAAAATTTGGATTTTTGTTAAAACCAAGTGCCATATATTTTATACCGTCTAGTATTTCTATTTGATATGGTCCCCTTACAAATACTTGCAATATTGACCAAACAAATTGCATTATTCCAACTATCATAAATAGTTTTATTATTTTTTTTGTTTGTTCTTTAGTTACTATATCTTTTGAGTTTAAGAATAATAAATAATATGAAAAAATTGATAAAAAGCCTTCATTTCTAAGATATGCTCCCCATAATGATGTTTGATAATCTATAGAAAAACTAAGTGATATTATTCCTAGTATTATTAGTAGATATAATAATATATCAAATATTGTTATTTTAGTTTTCTTTCTTATAATATTATATGTATATATAAATATTTCTATTGGAATAATTAAATATAATATATCATATATATTGTATTTAAAATTCTTTAAAAATTCGAAATAATCTGAATAAAAATTTAATATTGTGGATACTGGTAACAATAAAATTAATACATATATTATTATATAGTTAATTTTGTTTATTATTTTATCTATCTTATCAAAATTCATATAATTCACCTAGTATATTATAACATTTAAGTAAAAAAAAAACTATTAATTAATAATGTTCTTATTAACAAATAGCTTTCTTAGTTATAAATATTATTTAGTGGCTGGAGTTGCTTTTCCGTCAACATAATTATATGTTTTAGTACGACTACCAACTGTACAACCTGTTAATTTAACTTTGTCAGCTGTTGAATCATTTGATGCACATTTAACTTCATCACCATTATAATCTGCTGTTGTAATAGTAGTAGTTTTAATATCAGCACCTGCTACACCATTTACTTTATTTACATAGTATTTAGTTTCGATTGCTTTTGCATAAGCTTCTACTGAACGAGCATCTGCACCTTCTTGAGCTTGATTAATAACATTTATAACTATTGGAGTTGCGATTAAAGCAATGATTGCTAAAATTACGATTACTGCTAATAATTCAACTAATGTAAAACCTTTTTTATTCATTTTATCACCACCTTACTCTACCATGATAATATTAGCATATTTTGTCATATTTAGTCAATACTAATATTGATGAGTTGAAATAAACCTTTACATTTTTATTATAAACAAACGATTTTTTTATATACCATATTTTTTTATTTTAAGGTGCTAAAACAATACGAAAAGTAGTAGGGGCATTTCTTACCCCAGTTGTTCTAACAAAAGTAATTATACCATTTGTATTTTTGTTACTATAACATCCTCCTCTATGAATCCAAGGATATGATGTAGTTGGATAAGTTCCACTATCATTGAACCATAAAGTTATTGCTCCAGATGATGCATTGTATTTAGAAATTGTCATTTCCTTCATTGCGTCCCCCAAATAACTATTAGTGTATTTATACCAAGTGTCATCATTTAATTCTGTTTCATTTGGAGTATATAAATCATAATATCTTTCATTTGGAAATGCAACTCCAGTCGTAAGACCCGTTAACCCAGATGTATCATTACTACAAGTAGGACATCCAAAAGTCCCGTTAAAACCACTATTTATAATTGAATTTGTACCACTAATTGCATTACCATCTGCATCTTTTACAACAGACATCATGTATTCATTATTTCCACCACTCATGTCATATATTCCACTTATATTTCCATTAGTGGAAGATTTATTATTTTTACCATTCCATGCATAACCTGCAGCACAACTACTTTGATTACTGCTTACACTTGCTGATGTTGAACTGGCGCTGCAACCTGTTATAGTTGATCCATATTCCCATTGTCCTGTAAATTTAGCAGTTTCTGTTAAATAACCTGTATTTACATTGTTTGGATATATTTCTTCACAAGAACTACTTGTACAATTACCATATACTGAATAAGTTAAATAAGCTACTGCTCCCCATTCTGTATTTTTCATCATATGTGAGTTTAAATTCTTATTAGTATTTATACCTAATTCATAAAATTGGCTTACATTTTTATTAGATAAACTTCTTACATTAGGTTTTATTATTATATTTGATCCTTGTGTAGCTTGTGAATAATTAGCATTTTTAGTTAAAAAAGTACTACTATTTGTATAAGAATCTTCATTATAACTTGTTTCAAATTTTCCTACCCATATTCCATTTGAATTAAAAGAAATAAAAGCCGGATGTGTTAACCATTCTCCATTATTAGAACCAGTAGATCTGACTTCTTTTTTATTTTCAAAAACAATATTTATAGGTTGTTCTGCTCCTTCAGATAATTCACTATTTACATTCCATAATTTATATCTATATCTTGGAATCCATACATAATATTGTTTAATTTCTTCTTCTTTAATTGTATCTCCTGCATTATAAATATCATCACCAGTTAAAATAACTGCATTTGCCCATATTTTATTTTCATAACTATACCACATTTTTGTTGTATCTGCTTTTTTTACAGTTCCATCGTTATCTATTGTAACTGGTACTAATCCTTTGTATAACTCTGGATATGCACCATTTAAAAGTGTTTCTTTATATAATTTTGCATCTTCTTCTGTCCCATTAATACTATTTATTATTCCTGTTTTTTGTTTATCTAATATAACTTTTCTTGTACTTAACATTAAAAGAATTAAAAGCATTAACATTAAAAATAAAATTACCATAGAATAAATAATTGTTGAGATTGCAAAACCTTTATTATTTTTCATGACAAAGTCACCTTCTTATTCTATTTAAATTATATAAAAACTTTCTAAATAAATCAAGCATAACAAAAACAAGATTTTCATCTTGTTTTAAACTATAATCCATACAAATGTGATTAAAATACATATATTATACTAGGTGATTTACATGCGAAATAATTGGTGGTGTGGTAAAGGAAAATGGTATATTTGTTCTTTTGTATGTGTTGTTATAATCTTTTATCAATTTATATTAACAATATTTATACTTACTAGATTTAATTTATTTTTAATATTTTTCTTTATTTTATTATTATTCTTTTCATTTTTTAGAATTTTTTGGTGAAACTAATATTTCAGTTTTATATAAAGAATTTATTACCTTACTAACTTCTAATGTATTTTCATATTCTGTTTTATTAAGCTCTATTTTATCAGGCAATACTATTAAAATAAATAAAAGTTTTTTTTCATGTGGTAAAAGTGGATATTTACTTTCATATCTATTTAATATTTCTGAAAAGTCAAAATCTAGACAATGTTTTTTATATAATTTATAAAGATCAAATATAGGTAACCCTATTTTAGATTTATTCCAACTTATTAAATATGGATTTTCATTTTCTATAAAGTGTTCTAATTTTAAATTATTGTGTAAAACAACTAAACGTTGTTTTTTTATTTCTTTTGCATCATCATACCAACTATCAAGTTCTTCTTTAGCATAAGTAAGCGAAGCAAGTAATTTCGAAATATTTGAAGCAATTAAATATTCACTAGGGCTCATATATACTTTTGTTTCTATTAATGTTATTAAATCTATATAATAACTATATAAATAATTTATATTATTATCTATATCTTCATATATTTGTTTATAATCATCTTCTGTTACTTCTTTATAATGAGTTGTTTTGTAATGTAATAGACTTACTAAATCAATCATATCAAGTATTTTTTGTTCTTTTGGTATATCTATGTCTTCTATATATTCTGTTATTAAATATTTATCATTTTGATTATTTAATATTTTAGGGTAGTAATTAAAACTTCTTGTTTTTAAATAATTATATATATCTATATTGTGATAATTTTCTTTTAAAACAAATTTTCCATCTCGTGTATCAACAAAATAAACATTATTGTTTTTTTCATATCTAGTTGCTACTAAAGAGTTTTTTTTAAGTATTTCATCTATCTTATACATTTGATGGAATTATTAATTTATCACCTATTTTTAATTCTTTTAAGTCATTATATTCTTGTAATTTTTCTTTATCAATAGAATACTTATTTATTATTGAATCTACAGTATCTCCTTCTCTTACAATATAAACACTATAACTTGAATATACTTCTTCTGTATTTACTTCTTTAAATAATGTTTCATCTTCAATACATCTTTCTTCTTTTACAGGTTCTTCTTTCATAGTATCTTTTTCCATTTCTATATTTTCCTCTTTTTTATTTTCTATTTTTTTATCATTAATATCTGTTCTTTCTATTTTTACTTCTTTTAGATCATTTTCTTTTCTTACTTCTTCAATTATAGGAATTTCTTCCATTTTATCTATTGTTACTTCTATATTTACATTTAATGTATTATTATTTATTATTTCATAGTAAAAATCACTTACTTCTACTGTTGATTTATTTAAATTATATTTTTCATCTATATTTATTTCTACAGGAATGTCATAATTAAATGGTTCTGTATTAATACTTGAATCATTCATTTTATACTCTCCACTAACCACGAAATTTCCAAGTACTATATTATTATCAAATTTCAAATTATCCTCTAATGAAATACTTGTTATTTCTGATAAATTTGTTTTAAATAAAATATTTTTCTTAAAAGGTATTACTTTTTTCATATTTTTCCTCCTAATTGATTATATTAAAAAAAAAACTAATTATTCTTAGTTTTTATTTTTGAAGTACCTTTTTCTAAATCAATATTTTTTATTTTTTCCAGTTTTTTCATTAAATACATAGTTTTTTTTAAAATTAAATTAGCATCTTGTTTATTTAATTTAAATTCAAAGTAATTTTCGCATACATATAAATTTGTATTCATTACATATAGCAAATTAATAAAAAAGCAATCATCATCAAGTATATCACTATTTTCTTCTATTATAGCATTTATACATATTAAAAATCTGTTACTCAAACAAAGTCTAAGAACATTAGGTGATTTTTCTTCTGAAAGTATTTTTATAACTGTATTATCAATTGCTATTAGTTCAAGTATTTCAACCGTACTAAAAATTAATTTAATTTTATAATTACTTTCAAATTCATATGAAAATCTTTTTTTACATTCATTTGTAAAAAAATCTAGTTTTTTTTCTTCAGTAATTTCTATTGTATTTAATTTAGAAATTATTTCATTACATAGGTTATATACTTCTTCTTTTTCTAATTTACTTTTAAATTCTATATCATTTCTAATATATGAAGTTAATAAATACATTTTTTCTCTTATTTTTGAATCTATAAAACCACTATTATATTCTTTTGATATAAATAAATTTAAATCATTTGTTACATATTTAACATTTTTTGTAGTAATTGTTTTTAAGTTTTCATATTCAGCTTCATCTATAAAAGCAGATTGATAAAATTTATATGTAGTATATTCCACTATTTCCACACTTCTTTCGATACTTCTTCATAGTTTTTAACAGTCACAAATTTTATTTTTTCTTTGATTTCTTTAGGGATTTCATCTAAATCTGATTCATTATCATATGGTATTATTATTTTTTCTATATTATTTCTATATGCACCTATGCATTTTTCTTTTAAACCACCTATTTTTAAAACTTCTCCTCTAAGTGTTATCTCACCTGTAAAGGCAAGTTTACTTGACACCAATTTGTCTGTAAATGCACTAATAAGTGCGGTAGTTAAAGCTATTCCAGCACTTGGTCCATCTTTTGGAATTGCACCTTCTGGTACATGAATATGAATATCATTTTGTGCTAATTTGTCATAATTTATATCAAATTTTTTTGCATTTGATTTTATATAATCTAAAGCTATAAGCGCACTTTCTTTCATTACATTTCCTAATGACCCAGTTAATTTAAGTTCACCATTTCCTTTAAAGTACGTAACTTCTATTGGAAGCACATCTCCACCATAATTAGTATATGCAAGTCCATTTACAACACCCACTTTGGAATCATTATTAATGTTTGAAACGTGATACTTTTCTTTTCCTAAATATTGTTCTAAATTATCTAGTGTTATATTTAATTCATTAACCTTTATATTATTAACAACTATTGATGTTACTATTTTTCTAATTACTGTATCTATTTGACGAGTTAATTCTCTAACACCAGCTTCTTTTGTATAATTTCTTATTATTTTTAAAATAACTTCATCCGAAAAATTAATTAATTCTTTTGTTAATCCATGTTCTTTTAATGATTTTTTTATTATATGTTTTTTACATATATCTAATTTTTCATATTCAGTATATCCATTTATATTTATTATTTCTAACCTATCACGTAATTCTTCTGGAATGTTTTCTAAATAATTTGCTGTTAATATAAACATAACTTTTGATAAATCAAATTCTTCTTCTATATAGTTATCACTAAAAGTTTTATTTTGTTCTGGATCTAATACTTCTAATAAAGCACTTGCTGGATCTCCTTTTATATCTTTAGTCATTTTATCTACTTCATCTATTAAGAATACAGGATTTGAACTTTTAGCTTTTTTCATCATTTGAATTATTCTACCTGGGCTTGATCCTAAATAAGTTTTTCTATGGCCTATTATTTCTGCTTCATCATTTATCCCTCCAACTGATATTTTAACAAAATTTCTATTTATAGCTTTTGCTATAGAGTTTGCAAGTGAAGTTTTTCCAACTCCTGGAGGGCCTACTAGACAAATTATTGGGCTTTTTATGTCTGATGACATTTGCTTTACAGCAAGATGTTCTATTATTCTTTTTTTTATTTTTTCTAACCCATAATGTGTTTTATCTAGTTTTTCTTTTACTTCTTTTAAATTTTTATTATCTTCTGTATATGTATTCCAAGGTAATGATACTAACCAATCAATATAATTTTTAACAACACTAGTTTCTGGTGATAGTGATGAAAGTAATTCGTATTTTTTTAATTCATTTTCTATTCTTTCTTCTACTTTTTGTGGAATGTTTAAATTACTTATTTTTTCTCTTATTATATCTATTTCAATATCTTTAGAATTAGTATCCCCTAACTCTTCTTTTATTGTTTTAATTTTTTCTCTTAAAATAAATTCTTTTTGGCTCTCATCTATACCCTGTTTTACTTTCAAATCTATTTCTTTTTCTATTTCATACATTTGTGTTTCTCTATATATATCGCTTAATAAATATTCACATCTTTTTTTACTATCATTTTCTAGTAAATATTCGTTTAATCTATTTAATGAAAGTGGTAGAAAGGGTGCGACTATATCTGTTAGTTTTGATAAGTTATTTATTGTCGATATAGTTGCAAGTAAACTATTACTCATAGTTGGAACAACTTTTACAAATTTTTCTAATTCTCTACATAATTTTTTAACTAATATGTTTTCTTCATTTGGATCTATTTTGATGTTTTCTATATTTGAAACTATAGATTCCATTATATCAAATTGTTTATTTGTATTTAATAGTTCATGAACTCTAGCTCTTCTTATACCTGAAATAACAACTCTAGTTTTTCCATTTGGAAGATCCATTCTATTATTAATTTTGGCTATTACTCCCAACTTTGGTAATTTTTTTAAGTCTGGTTCTTCTTCAATTAAATCTGGATTACTTATTACAAGTATATTACTATCATGAAACATTTCTGAAACATCTATTATATTTTTACTTGTTGAATTATCAAATTCTAAACGTATATCATTGTTTGGAAGTAAAACTATTCCTCGGAGTATTAAAACAGGCAAGTTAATTTTCATAATTTACACCTCCAACAAAATTAGTTTTTATTATAATACAAAAAAAAATAAAAGTCTATTAATTTTTAAAACTTTTATTCTTTTACTAAGTCATTTAAATTGGAAATTTCATATCCCTTTGATTTTAAATAGTTTATAACAGTGGGTATTTCATATTTTGTTTTATCATTTATTTTTACGAGTATAATTAAACCTGATGTTGCATTATTTTTTATATCTTTATATAGTTCATCTTTTATAGTAATTTGTGGTTGAACTGAAAAGTATTTATTTGAAACGCAATAGTTTAAAAATGATTTTTCTTTGTTTTCGTTATAGCAAAATACTTTTTTTTCTATATTTTTATAATTGTTTTTTTCTGTTACTATTAAATCATATCTATTATTTATATATTTAGATATTTCTGTATATTTTTTATCTTCTAATAGAAATGTACCTTTTATTTCATCATTATTAAGTATTCTATATACTTCTCTTATTTGATTTATATTACCTGCAAAAATTAAATATATATTTCTTTTTTTTGTATTACCACTTACTATATATTTATCATAATTATCATTTATTGTTATTGTTGGTGAAACGTCATTATATATATATAATGACGGATTATAAGCTCCTAATCGTTTCATTTTTTCATAACTTTTTTCTTCGTTTACTATATTTCCACTTAATCCTGGTATAATTGTATCTTTTATTATTATTGAATCTGTTGATTTTGTATTATATTTTTCTTTTTCTTCATTTATTTTTATCATTATATCGTCATTATTTTTTATAACAAATATTGTTCGTTCTGTACAAAAAAAACTAAACCAGATGAGTGTTAGCACACCTATTATTTGAAATTGTTTTTTCATGTAATCACCTAATTAATTATATGAATAAATATGAGTTTTTTCACTAATTTATCATTCATACATAATATAAAGTAGGAGGAGTAAAAATGAATAACAATATTTATTATCAAAATCCTAGTTATAATCAAAGTGGTGATAGATTTGTTGGTGGTTTTGCATTCCCATTTTTGTTAGGTGGAGTAACTGGAGCTGCTATAGCACCTGCATTTTGGAGACCTAGTCCTTATGGAAGACCATACTACCAACCATATTATCAGCCATACTACTATGGACCTTATTATAGATAACAAGTGTTAAAACGCTTGTTTTTTTGTAAAAAAATATAAGTGAATTAACACTTATATTATTTAGCTTCTTCAATAGCTCTAGTTTCTCTGATAACTGTTACCTTTATTGTACCAGGATACTGTAATTCTTGTTCTATTCTATTTTTAATATCACGAGCTACTTTATAACTTCCTAAATCGTCAATTTTTTCTGGTTGAACAATTACTCTAAGTTCACGTCCAGCTTGTACTGCAAATGTTTTATCTACTCCATCAATTGATTTAGCAATTCCCTCTAATTCTTGTAAACGTTTAATGTAGTTTTCAGAAGAATCATTTCTAGCGCCAGGGCGAGATGCTGATAATGTATCTGCAATTGCAACTAATTCTGATATTATGCTTGTTGGTTCTTTATCACCGTGATGTGATTCTATAGCATTTACTACTACTTCGTTTTCTTTGTATTTTTTAGCTAATTGTGCACCTAACTCAACATGACTTCCTTCTATTTCATGATCGATTGATTTTCCTATATCATGTAATAATCCTGCTCTTCTAGCAAGTGAAACATTTTCTCCTATTTCGGATGCAAGTATACCTGCTAAATGAGCAACTTCGATCGAATGTTGTAATGCATTTTGTCCAAAGCTAGTTCTAAAGTGTAGTTTTCCTAATATTTCTACCAATTCTGGATCCATCTTAGTTATTCCAAGTTCAAATAATGCAGATTCACCATATTCAAGAATTTGAGCATTTATATCTTTTGTTACTTTGTCATAAATTTCTTCTATTCGTGCTGGATGTATTCTGCCATCTTTTATTAAATCTTCCAATGTTAATCTAGCTATTTCTCTTCTAAGTGGATCAAAACTTGAAAGAACTATTGCTTCTGGTGTATCATCAATTATCAAATCAACACCTGTTACTGCTTCTATAGTACGTATATTTCTTCCTTCACGTCCTATTATTCTACCTTTCATTTCATCATTTGGTAGTGTTACTACTGTTACAGTTTGTTCGCTTGCAACATCTCCTGCGTATTTCTGCATACTTGATGTAAGCATAGCTTTTGCTTTTCTATCAACTTCTAATTTAGCTTCTGCCTCTCTATCCTTTATATATGCGGCAATTTCTAAATTCATCATTTCTTCTACTTTTTTTAATACCATTTCTCTTGCTTGATTTTTTGAATATCCGGCTATACTTTCAAGTAATTTAATTTGTTCTTGTTTAATATCTTCCAATTCTACTTGCTCTTTTTGGAGTTCCTTTTGCTTATTAATTATATTATTTTCTTTTTCTTCTAGCATCTGTTCACGATTTTGAAGTGTCTGATCTCTTCTTTCAATGTTTCCCTCACGTATTAATAGTTTTTCTTCTAAATCGCCAAGTTCTGCTTTTTTATTTTTTATCTCCTTATCTATTTCTATTTTTAATTTATGTTCTTCTTCTTTTGCTTCTAATAAAAAATCTTTTTTAATTTTTTCTGCTTCTTTTTTTGCTTTTTCTAATAATTTTTCTGCTTTTTTTGAAGCTGAATTTCCTTTAATATAATTAATTATAACTAATGTGATTATTCCTAAAAAAATCCCAATAAGTATAAGTAAAATGGAGAAAATTATATTATTATCCATATATTACCTCCATTATATGTTCGAGTATTTAACTCTATATTTATTTTAATGTTTAATTAAAGATAAGTCAAGAAAAAATAAAATATCACCAAAGTTGAATTCTTTATTTTTTATTTTAAAATTTATGTCACAAAATAAAAAATGCACAATATTTTCAAATTATTGTGCATTTTTACCTTTTTAAACATATAAAATGCACAGTCATTGTGCACTTTTTAACTTTTAACTATTCACTTTTAGTTTTTTATAATGTTTTTTAACCCATTATATCATTTCCTACAAATACATTATAGATTTCGCTATATTTATAAGCAAGTTTAGCATAATTTGAATCCAAAACTAAAATTTTCATTTCTACTAACTGATCAATTAAATTTGAAACCGTATTTCTTGAAACTCCAGATTCATATTCTATTTCTTTTTTTGTAAAAACAATTTGATGAAGTATTGCAGGCATTATCCTGTATATAGCATTACTACCTAAAGCTTTAACTCTTTGAATGTCCTTTTTATAAATGCTTTTTATTCTATTCATTTTTGCTATATAACTATTGCATTGTTCTATAACACACTGTAAAAAAAATTTTATAAATCCAAGCATATTCCCATCCCTGCTTTCATTTAAAAATTTATGATAGCTTGGTTTGTATAATTCAATAACTTCTGATAAAAATAATATAGGTTCATCGTCTGTTAAATAAGCAAGTTGAATTGGTATTAACGCTCTACCCAACCTACCGTTGCCGTCCCGATACGCATGAATAGTCTCAAATTGTGAATGTGAAATAGCTAAATTAACAAATAATGGATCAATATATTTATCATTCATATATTCAAATAAATTATCTAATAATATTGGAACTTCTTCTGGTATAGGTGGAACAAATATTGCCTCATCTATTGAACAACCTTTGGGACCTATCCAATTTTGAATTGTTCTTACATTACCAGGATCTTTTTCATTTCCTCTAACACTATTTAAAAGAATCTTATGAATATCATTTAAAAATTTAATATTTATTTTTTCATTTTTTATATATTCTTTAGAATATGAAATAACATCTTTTAAATTTTCGATTTCCTTTTTATCATCGGTATTAGGCATATATTTTAGAAAGTATAAATCATCTTGTGAAATTTGTGTTCCCTCAATTTGAGTTGATTTTAAACTTTCACTTAATATAATTGAATCTAAAAAGTATTTAGAATCAAATTCAAAATTTTTTAAAAGAGTTTTATATTCACCATACTTTTCATTTGCTTCTGAAATAAGTTTTAATAATTCTTTATCTATTTTATACTCAATTGGTAATTTATTAGCTTTTATTGGTTCCATATATAATCACCTCTATTAAGTATATTATACACTAGTTTTTAGCAAAAATGCACAATATTTTCAAATTATTGTGCATTTTTACCTTTTTAAACATATAAAATGCACAGTCATTGTGCATTTTTTTAACTTTTAACTATTCACTTTTAGTTTCTTTAGTTTTTACAAGTCCATAATGTTCTCTTACTTTTTTCATTATTTCATCTTTTAGTTTTTTATCTTTTTTTAATAATTCTTTAACGTTTTCTTTACCTTGTCCAATTTTTTCTCCATTATATGAATACCATGCACCGCTTTTTTCTACTATTGCAGCTTCTGAAGCTAAATCTACTAATTCACCTTCTACAGATATACCTTCACCATACATAATATCAACAGAACAAGTTTTAAATGGTGGAGCCATTTTATTTTTTACTACTTTAATACTTGTTTTATTACCAATAACATCTGAACCTGATTTTAATTGTTCTGATCTTCTAATTTCAAGTCTTATTGAAGAATAAAATTTAAGTGCTCTTCCACCTGGAGTTACTTCAGGATTACCAAACATAACACCAACTTTTTCTCTTAATTGATTTATGAAAATCGCTACTGTATTTGTTTTGTTTATAATTCCTGATAATTTTCTTAATGCTTGACTCATTAGTCTTGCTTGTAATCCAACATGTGAATCTCCCATTTCGCCTTCTATTTCAGCTTGTGGTACTAACGCCGCAACTGAATCGATAACTATTATTCCAATTGCACCACTTCTTACTAGAGCTTCACAAATTTCTAATGCTTGTTCTCCATTGTCTGGTTGTGATAATAATAACTCATTTATATTTACTCCCAACTTTGAAGCATAGTTTGGATCTAATGAGTGTTCAGCATCTATAAAAGCAGCTTTTCCGCCTTGTTTTTGTATTTCAGCTATTGCATGAAGTGCAAATGTTGTTTTACCACTTGATTCAGGTCCATATATTTCAATAATTCTTCCCTTTGGATACCCTCCTATTCCAAGAGCAACATCTAGTGAAATTGAACCACTAGGTACAACATCTATTTCTCTATGTTCGTTACTTCCAAGTTTCATTATAGAGCCTTTTCCAAATTGTTTTTCTATATCTAATAATACTTGATCTAATGTTTTATCATTAGTTGTTTTAGTCATTTTGTTTCCTCCTAACTTACAGTATCATTGTATAATAGTTTTTTTGTTTTGTCAATAGTTTTTTCAAACATTTGTTCGTGAAAAATTCAAATATATTTTTATCTATTTTTTAAATTTATATAAGTGTTTTTTTAAATTCTAAATAGATTTGTATAAAAAAAAATTGAACAAATTCAATTTTCTTTAATATATTTTTTATTTAAATTATAATATTGTACTGCAGAAATCACTGACATAATACATGCTAAAGTAAGTAGTATGTTTGAAACTTTTATATTTATTAATTCAAATGGTAAATTATAAAATAGTGTTAGTGTAATTCCACACATCATTAATATTGTTTTTATTTTTCCAAGTATGCTTGCTCCTACAACATTTCCTTTACTACCTGCTACCATTTTTATTATGTCTACGATTGTATCTCTTGATACTATTACAACAGGTATTATAGGATGAATAAAACCACTAGTTGCTAATAAGATTAATACTCCATTTACTAATATTTTATCTGCTATTGCATCAAGCATTTTTCCTAAGTCAGTAACCATATTATATTTACGTGCTATGTATCCATCTAAAAAATCAGAAACGGAAGCTATTATAAATAAACCACCTGCAATGAAATATTTAATATCTACTACTAATGTTTCATTTATAAATAGTTTTGGTAATGTTACACCTATGGTGTCAAAAGGAAATATTAGCAATACTATTAATATAAAAGATAAAACTAATCTTGAAATTGTTATTTTATTAGGTAAATTCATTTAATCACCTCATAACTTACACTATTCATTGTAATTATTGTTGAATCTTTTGGTTTATCACTTTTAATTAAATTATATATAACATAAGCAAGTAGTATTATTATTATACTTGCTAATATGTATATTGTTATTTGTGGTATTAATATTTTATTTTTTCTTTCTATTGTATATGGTGATTGTATTTTATCTAGTTCATCTTTTTGGATTTCTTTTTTTGCTTGTTTTATATCTTCTAATGATATTTTTGAAGTATAATCAAATAAAAATTCATTAAATTCGTCTACCAAATCATCTTTATCTAAACCTAAATATTTTGCGTAATCTCTTATTAGATATTTAAGTGATAATATATCCGGGAATGCTTGCATATCGCCTTCTTCTAGTTGATCAAGTTGTTTCATATCTAATTTTAAGTCTTCACATACTTCTTCTTTGCTAATTCCTATTTCTTCTCTTGTTGCTTTTAACTTTTCTCCAATTTCTTTCATTTATTCACCTTCTAAAAAAAAATAAATCTTATAAGCCATGTTCTGTACCTATTATATAGGCGACAAACATTTATCTACTGTTACCAGTCCTTGACTTAATTCATTTATCTCATCAAAGCTCCCCTACCATATTTTGGGTTTCTCGCTTGTGGGGTTTACCGCGTTCCACTCTTACTATTTCTAGCAAGTATCGTCACTATGGCACTTTATACCTACCCGTGACCATATCATAAAGACTTAGGTCAGTTCGGTGCCGTTAGCAAAATGCTACCACAGGTTATTTTTTCCCTGTGCACAATCACTACTGTCATCTCAGAACAGTGCGAGCATGGACTTTCCTCTATATCATATTAGATACAGCGTTTGTCAAGATTTATTTTCCATAAATAATTTCTTCTAATTTTGATATTCTTCTAAGTAAATCTGAATTGTTTACTGGTTTTGAATAAATATCATTGTCTTTTATAACTTCAAGTTTTGAATTTAACATTCTTATTTCTTGTTTAAGTTTTATATTGTCATCTGTAAGTTTTTCTTTTTCACGTTCTAGCCCTCTTATTATGTTAGTCATTTCATCGTAATCACGCATTATAACATCTAAGAATTTATCTACTTCTTGTGGTCTATAACCTCTTGTATCCATTTTAAATTCTTTTTCTAGTATATCTTGTGGTGTTAACAAAATTCTATCTTCATACATAATTACACCTCACTTTTATTCACGTATATTTTCTCAAAAAAAAATGTATTTGTCAATGCATACAAAAGTTTGTGTTTTGGTGTTTTTTTATAAAAAAAATACATTTTGAATGTATTTTATATTATATTTAACTTTCTTAACAAAGCTTCTATCTCTGGGTTTTGTATTCTTTCATCAAGTAGTGGTAAATTAAAGAATATATTTATATTTGCTTCGTAAGCAAGTTCTTTTATGTCTTTTGGATTTAAAGGGCTTTTTACTAGAACAACATTTTTATTTTTTAAGTCTCTTAATGCACTTGGTTTTAGTGTTATAAGTTTGTTTAATTTTATCGTTGAAGGTTCTAGTAAGTAAATTACTTTATCACATAATCCTTCTGCAACACTACTGTTATTTATATCAACAATAATTACTGGTTTATTATTATGTTCTCTTACAACATTTCCTATGTTATTGCTGGTAGCTGATATTAATGACTTATCATTGAAATATCTAAATTCTGTTTTATCTACTTCGATGCAAACAACATCTTTATATTTTTCTATTACTTTTTTCATCATATATGCAAGTGTTGTTGAACCTGCACCTTGTGTAACTGATTTAATTCCAAGTACTATTGATCCCATTTGAACTGGTTGCTGTTGTACATATTGTACAGGGCCAGCTACTGCTACTGGAACTTCTACTGTTTTAACAACTGTTTTTACTTCTGGTTCTACTATGTGATGGTATTGAGCAACGTCACGATAAGTATTTGGATTATTATATAAATACATTATTCCTTCTTGATTTGTTGTAAAATTATATATTCCAATTGAAATTAATTTAGATAGGAAAGATGGTGAGGTTACTTCATTTCCTTCTTCTAATAATAATATAAGTTTATCCATTTCAAGTGACATTGATAATTTTTGGATTGTATTTATATCTGTGTAATTTTTAAGTGCTGTTATATCTAATATCATTTTGTTATAAAATATATTTTTAAATGAAGATATTATTTCATTTACATCGAATTCTCCATCTAATCTTTTTATCACTTCGATATTTAAATTATTTAATTTATCCTTTTGTCTATTAGCAATTATTACGTTCATGCTATCACCTTTCCCATTTTTATTCTTTTACGTCTTTGAAAAAAGATCTCGTTTCTCCACTTACTGGTATTTTGATCATATCGCCAATTATTGGAAAATCAAAATACATATATACTACTACTTTATAGTATGGCCCATGATAAGTAGAACTATTATTATTTTTTTGAATTATACATATATCATATGAAGATGTTGTGCCCATTAAAGATTCTTTTGAATTATCTACATATTTACTACAATCACCTTTTGCTGTAGCACTTGTTGTTCTATATCCTGTTTGTCCTAGGAACTGATTAATCTCATTTGTTATTACACTTTCTTTGTTACTTGTTTTATTAAAATCTCCATCATATTTCTCAATGATATCAATTATTTTTGTTTTAACTTTAAATGCTTTACTATATGAAATTGAACTAACTAAAAAAGCAGTTGTTAAAATTATAAAAGTAATTACTATATTCATAACCATTGCATTTCCAATTGCACCTCTCATTTTAACACCTCTTTTAATTAAATTTATATATTCTATCAGTTCTTGAATATACTGGTATTTTTAATATATCACTTATTACAGGTATATCTATATACATATAAGTTAAAACTCCATATGAATAGTGTTTACTATCATCGTCAAATTTATATATGCAATATCCATTTTTAAGTGTACCTGCTTTATTACTTTTTTTAGGACATGAAGTTATTCTTTTTTGATATCCATAATTATTTATAATTCTATTTATTTCAGCTTGTGAACAACTATTATCACCTTCACATATTTCAATAGCATTAGCTATTTTACTATTAACTCTAAATGCTTTTGTATAACTTAATGTTCCCATTAATACCATAAAGGCCACTAAAATAAATATGATTATTATGTTTAACAAATATGTATAGCTAACACTTTGATTCATATGATATCAACCTCGTATTCTATTTAATTTTAGCATATTTTATATTTAAAGTAAATGAGTATTTAAAATTATATATTATTTAAATGTAAAGAAAAAAGTCATATATATGACTTTAGTTATTTTTATTTCTTGTTTCCTTCACCCACATTACCAAGGCACGTAGTATATTCTTCAGCTGAATACGAAGTATTTCCACCAGCTTCACATTTATTATTTGACCATGTACCACCAGCATTTGTGCAGCAAGACTTTTGTTTCATTGAGGTAATTAAATTAGGTATTATAAGTGCTCCTGCTGCTGCAACCAACCCAATTAAAACGATAGTGATTACAGTCATATTTGCTTCTCCTGCTGATTCTTTCATCCTATCACCACCTTCCGTTACTCTAAGAAAATTATAACATACACATAATTTCATTTCAATAGAAATACACCTATTTTACACTTTTTTGTGTAAAAGAGAACATTATTATTATTTGTAACAATATTTATTTAATTCATAAATATTGTTTTTTACATAAATTATTGTATAATAAATCTAATTTTGGAGGTGCATAATGAAACTATTAGTTAGTGATTATGATGGTACATTAAAACCTGATATAAAGAATTTAATGATAAATATTGAAGCAATTAATGAATTTAGAAAAAAAGGAAATCATTTCTCAATTGCTACTGGAAGAGATTATTATTCTATAAAAAAAGAAATTGATAAATATAACATAAAATATGATTATTTAATAACTAATGATGGTGCTTTAACACTAGATGGTAATGATAATGTATTAAGTGCTGAAATAATTGAAGAAGAAATAATTAAAGAATTACATAAAATATTAAATAATAAATATAAAAATTTTAATGAATTTAAAATACCAAATACTGATACAATTATTGAATTACAATTAATAACTAATTTATTTGATTCTCTAGATGAAATTAAAAGTTTAGTTAGTAGTGATTCTTCAATGAAAATAAGTAAATTATATAAATTATTTTTAAAATTTATTTTTATAAAAAAACATTGTAATAAAAGTACTGCAATAAAAAAAATTGAAAATAATTATAGTGAAATTATTACTGTTGGTGACAATCTTAATGATTTAGAAATGCTTAGAGATTATAATGGATATAAGATGTTATACAGTTATCCTATTATGTATACTAAAAATATAAAAACTACTACTAATGTACATTCTTTAATAAAAAAATTATAATTTGTAGTTATAATTTTTTTAGTTTTGGAAATATTTTTCCAAAACCTGCGAGACTTCATAAGAATTGGAAAAACATTTCCACTTCTCATCAATAACTTTTTTATTTAATATCTATAAAAAAAGATTTTACACATATAAGCGAAAATCTTCTATCTAAAATATTACATACCTACTGTCATCATACTCATTAAAGAAAGTAATAATAACGCTATTATACCTGCTCCTGTACCCATTAACATTGTCATTGTTTTCTTTTCCATAGTTTCTAGACGATTTTTATATTTCTCTTCACGTGCTTTATTTTGAAGCGAAGAAATAGTTCTAGAAAACATTAATAATTGTTCTTGTTTATTTTCTTGTGAACCTAAACTTAAACGATATAACAAACGCATCATTCTCATTGAATCTCTAACTGGATAATCTTTTGCAAAATCCATATATGGATCAACACTAGAATCACCAGCTTCGATTTTAGAAACTAGTTTCTCAAGTCCTGATTTAAATATATCAGGTGCTACTGCTATACTCTTTCTAAGAGCAACTGGTACAGTATAATGTTGAATTAAAATTTCCAAACTCTTTAAATAATATGGAAGCATTAAGTCAATTTTATATAAATGTTTTTTATAAAATCCTTTCAATTGATTATATTGAATTTTATAAACAAAGAATGCACCAATGAATGCTACTATTATAAATAATATATTCATTTTAGGTAAAAATACAATTATTAAAACTACAAGTATGAATAATGCACTCATTATTCTTTCATTAAATTTTTTCTTTAAATCATATTTATTTCCATATCTTACGCTTAATAAAAATTCATAATCATCTTCCATTAAAAATTTAAAATATGGTTCTACTTCACTTATAAATTTTTTACCATCTAAGAATCTATTTACCATCAAAATAGCGATTAATATTACTCCAATTAATATAAATAAAAATCCCATTATTCAGCACCTACATTCTCATTATAGTATTTTTCACCATTTAATATAAAGTAAGTATTAACAAGTATTATTGCGTGTAACAAAATATTTGTTGTTATATCACTTAACATTGATATATATGTATCTATTCCAAGTAAGAATTGAACTAACATAACCATTAAATATAACATTATACCAAATTGTAAGAATTTCCTATGGAAGTTTGCTCTATCAATTCTATCTCTATAAACACCTTCAACAAGCATATCTATGTCAAGTGACATATTTTCAAGTGATTGTCCAGCATCTTTTGAACCTTCATTAGTAATTTGTAAGAACAATTGATGCATATTTTTTATTACATAATAATCATATTTATTATTTAAATATTCAATTGATTGTTCAATTGTACCGTTTTCATAAGCCATATCTATCATTACTTTTACATCACTTTTAAAAGGATCTTCTAGTACTCCTGAACTGTAAACACCCTCTATTGCTTTTACGAAGCTTTGAGTGGTTGCAAATTCCATTATTGTATTTGTACAATACACTTGAACTTGTTCAAATATGAATTCACTATATACTCTTTTACATCTTAAATAAGTTAAATAAGGTACTACCATTATTGAAGCTATCGCATAGATTATTGAAATAATTATATTATAAAAATATAAATAAGTAAGAATTCCTGCCGCAGCTGCAAATACTGTTATTTGTAAAGTATATTGTTTAACTGTATATTCTTGACCTAGTTCTTTAACTTTTTGTCTAACTTCTTTAAATGAATATGGCGCATATTTGTTATATACACTACCTACCTGTTTTGCAAAAAATTTATATACATTTTCGCCAGACTTTTTTCTATAGGTTACAATAAAAACTGCTATTACACCTACTAGAATAAATATTATTTTTTCCATTATTTAACCTCCTTTTAGAATAAAATTTCTACATTTTCTTCATTTGAATTTTGAGATATTGGAACGTTTAAATTTGGTTGAATAGGAGTTTTACTAGCGTCCATATTATTGCTTTGAACAGCATTTTCAACACTACCATCTTTAAATGGTGATGGTGGACAAATGCAATAAGGATCTAATATTACACCTTGTGCTGATAAATAATCCAACAAATATTTTGTAGGGTTATTTTTTGTTACTTTTCCATCTATACCTTTTAAATAAATATTATTGAATTTTGCATTGTTGTTTTCATCAACATAAAACTCTGTTACTCCAGCAATTTCACGAACGAATCTCTTACTTACTTTATCTTGGTAACCTCTTATATATACACCTATTTGTACATATCTATAAATTGATTTTAAAAATTGTTCAATATCTTGATTTGTTTCTAGCAAGCTATACATACGGTTTGGAATTGATTCTGCTTTATCAGCATGTATTGTTGATAAAATATAGTGTCCTGATGATATTGAGTTACGTACTGCCATTACTGCTTCTGCACTTCTGACTTCGGAAAGTAATATCCATTTAGGGTTTTGTCTCATACAAGTTACTAAAACATCAGAATATGAAGCAATATTGTTTGTTTTCATTGCAACAATATCTCTAGTTGGAAATATACGATCTAGATGAAGTTCTAGTGTATCTTCAACTGTTATAATTTTTTCATTTTCTTTTATTTTTGAACCTAAATATTTTACAAATTCTGTTTTACCACTACCAGTTTCACCACAAACTATTATATTTGCATGACCTTCAACACATTTCACTAAAAAATCATGTATTTCAATTGAAATGTATTTATCTTTTATTATTTTATCTTTTTCCAAACGAATTTTGGCAGGTGTTTTACGTATAACACATGCGATTCCATTTTTTGCAATCGAATCATGTACAAAGTTTAAACGAAGTTCAGCACCCTCAGCATCTAGGAAGGGGTGAGCGGCATTAAACGCTTTCCCCATTACATTCGCACATTGGAATGCTAATTTTTCCATTAACGCATTATTTATCTGAGGTCTATCTACCCTAAATATTCCTTTTGATAATGTTTTTATCCAAACTTGTCCACCATTACTATATGAAATATCTGTAACGTCATCGTCATTTAGATATTCTGTAATAGGGCCAAAATCAATTTGGGAAAACATATTGTTATCCATTTTGTTCCTCTGTGTTATTATCTGTATTTGTATTATTTTCAGTTTGTTGTAATTGTGAATCAGATAGCATTACAGTTTTCTCGTTGATATAATTCTTTAATTCTTCTGAGCTTACTTGAATTTGTCCTTCAGTTCCTACCCATGCACCATGTGGAACAGGGAAAACTTCTACTTCTGTTAAATATTTTGCTTTTAATAATAATATATTTACGTCATATTTTACACCAAATATTATATATGCAGGTGTTCTATTTTCAGCACTGTTTTCAAAAACGTGTTGTCCTGATGCATCTTTTACAGCTAAAACTTTTACGTTTTCTAAGAATTTTCCTACCATGATTTCGCCTTTATCATTAGTTGCTTTCATATATAAGTCTATTTGATTTCCTGGAAAAATTGAGTTTCCATAAGTTGTTTCCATATTAACAGCAAATTGATATGGAATATCTCCTTCTTCTACATCAACAAAAGCTGAATCTGGCATTTGTTCTTTTGTTGTAAGTACGTCTGTATAAAACATACTTCCTTCTGGTATAACTGTATTATAATTTGAATATAATTTTGTTATTTCGTCAGTATTTAACATTACGTTTGAAGATAAAGTATCTCCTGGGACTTCTATATACTTAATCATTTCTGTTGTTATTTTTGTTCTTGGTTGAATAGTTGTATTAGCAACCGGAACTCTTGTTGGTTTTACTTGTTTGTTTATTTGATATGTGTAACCAAAGTATAGGATTGCAACTATAGCAATAACTCCTAATATGGTTACTGTGTTTTTGTTTGTAAAAAATTTTTTTAAATTTCTCATAAAATTATTCATATTATTCTCTCCTTTTTATTACTTATTTTCATCCATTTCTAATATTGCGTCTAACCTATTTGTTATGTCAAATTCTACATTCTGATTAGAAACAACGCCACCTTGTTTTGATTTCACTTCTAGACTTACTTTTGGAGGTGTTTCTACTATGTCATAAAAATTTATTTCATAGGTATTTGATAATTGAGCATTTTCAGCAAATCTTCTAATAAAATTTTCAACGAATTTTTCTCTGTTAATTTTTACTGTACCTGTTGCTCTATATTCAGCAAGGTCGAAAGCATCTAACATCGCATTTTCTGTTGTTTCTTTTATTAATGTATAATTATGCTCATCAGTATTTGTTACATTTTGGAAGAAATATATAAAACCTATCAGTATTACACCAACAGATATTATAAATACCCCCCAGAAAGATTCTCTCACTATTTAACACCTACTTTCTGTTTTCATAGACAACGCAACTATCAAATGCAGAGGATGTCATATTATCTTTATTATAACACAATGATTTATTAATGTTTACTATTTTTTCAAAATTATTTCTTAAAAATGTACTATAGCAAGAATTTCCAGTATCATCACACTGTAATGTTGATACATTTCCATAATCATTATTTTTATTATATTTTCTTATTTCTTTAATTATTGAAGGTGTTAATGTTACTGAATATAATGGTGTTTTATTATACACATCTTGTCTTGAGGTTATGTATTTACCCACTAATTCACTTGTCCAATTTTTTCCTGGAGTTCTTCCTTCACCAGTCATACCAGGAAATGGATTTGATAAATCGATTGGTCTAAATACTAAATCATATATTTTATCTTCATCTGTAACATTTACATTCACTGGACATTTATAGGTGTTATTTCCATAAAAACTATTTGTGTTATAAAAAGTTATTTTTTTATTATTAATTGTTTTATTAACAGTATTTTGTTCTCCTAACTGTTTTAAATAATTACTTAATGTATTAGAACTTAAATCAAATGTTATATTTACTTCATTTTCTCCAATTATTAATTTATTAAATGGTACTTCAAAGTTAATATCTCTTTTATTTATAGAATACTCATTTGTACTAATTGGTTTTGTTGTACTGTTTCCAGAACCTTTTCCACTTTCTTTATCTACCCATTTATTTAAATATTTAGATTCATAATTATATCCATAGCGTATTGTCTTAGTTACTTTATAGTAGTTATCATTATAATCTGTTTTATTTTCTGTATTTGATTCATATAAAGTATTAATTGTAGTATTTTTATATGTATAATTACTTCCTAAAAAGCTATATTTTATATCTGGCATTTTGTTTTCATTTAATGATTTTATGATTGTATTTCTTTTTTCTTCTGTTTTGGAAAAACACTGCCATACAGCAAGAACTGATGGTTTTGAGGTTACACCTACAAATTGACCTAATTTTACACTATTTAATTTATTTAAAACATTTGACATTGTTGTAGACATTTTTATTGTACAGTATGAGTTAGTACCTGGATATTGATATTTAGTATTATTGTATATGCAATTATCATCTGATATTTCGTCTGACACTTTAGCTGAATTTCTCGCGAATACTATACCATCCATCTGAATTTCATTATTATTTAAACATGCTTTTTGTAGACTTGTACAAATATAATAGTCGCCAGATGGATTATCTGGGGGTGGTGTAATCATATCCCCAACATAGTATATAAGCATTCCGTATGCATTATTAGAAGCTTGCATAGTGTTTGCTGTTTCTTGTGTCCATTCTGTAATAACCTTTCTTGAAGCAGAGTTTAAATTTTTCTTAAAGTCTTTAGTTTTGATATAGTCAAGTTCTTTAGATGAATATATATCTAAGCCTTTACCCATTAATTCTAATGTACCACCATAATGTATATTATATAGATATGTACCTTTATCTTTTAGTGTATATAAGTATTTTATTATTTCTGATGATGTTCCTGTTACATATTTTGAACCATCATATATTTGAAAAACTGGTTCTATAATTAAGAAAAGATTTTTATTTTTTATAGCATTTGTTACTTCACTTTCTGATATATTTAAATCATTTTTGAAAAATTCTAACATTTCTTTATTAGTTTTTGTTTCTAATGTTGATTTTATTTTTGAAGCAACATCACCATTTGTATATGTATCTGTTGTACTAAGATCAAAGAATGATGCAATTTCTTTCTTTAATTTTAATGAAGTTGTAGTTCTATTATCATTTGTTTTATATCCAGTATAATATTTATCTGAACTTAATTTCTTTGTATAATAATCAACTGAATATGAGTTTTTGTATTTTTCACCATTTTTATCAACAGCGGTAACTCTTATCGTAGGTGATTCATCAAAATTTATTATTAATCCTTTTTCTTTGTTTACTGTTGTTGTACCATTTACATTCGAATCTGAGCCACCAATAACACCTGAATCATAAGCTAAAGCTGAAAAAGATGGTGTAATGTTTATTAAAAGAATTAATAAAATTAATAGTAATTTCCTTTTTATATTAATCACTTCCAATCCATTTTTATTTTTTTATGTATTAAAATCAAAGCTATTTTTCTTATTTATAACAATTATAAGCGTTAAAGAGATAACTATAATTCCACCAAACAAGATATAGTAATATTTAACAAATAATTCTGTTATTATGCTTGGTTTTGTACTTTTTTGGTCATCTTCTGATGTTTTTGTATCTGTGTCTTTTTTTTCTTCTAATGCTTTTTTAAATTGTTCATAAGTAATAGAACTTGTATTAGTCCATTTTTGACATACTGTTTTTGTTTCATTTCCTTTACATAATTCATCTGAAGAATATGAATTATAATATGGAATAGTATAATATTTTTTTAACATTAATTCGTTTTTACAATTTTGTAATTTTGAAACGATATTAACATAATAAGTACCACTAAAGTTTAGATTATCTATTTTCACATCAGAAAATTCTTCATTTGATGAATATTCTTTATTAGTAACATCTATTAACTTTAAATCTTTATGAACATTATGAAATGTAGCTGAAAAAGAAATATAGCCATTCTTCTCTGTATAATCATAAGTTATTGATATTTTAGAAGCTAATGATTTTAATCTTATTACTTCATCTGTATTACATTCAGCTTTTACAATTAATGGAGCAAATAATAAAACAAACATAAATATTATTTTTTTCATTATAGATATCATTCCTTTCGTAGTATACTCTTGTATTATTCTTTATTATTATAGCCTATTTTATATTTAAAAAAAAGTTGTTTAACAAAAAAAAGGCAATTTTTACACAAATTTACCTTTTATTTTCTTTTACTATAATCTGCACATGAATTAAATTTTGCTTCACTTTGATCATTTGTATTGGCACATACAGACTTATTGGTGTTTAAATATGTTCTTATAAAGCCACTATAACAAGCTTTACCTGTTTCTGTTAATTTACCATTGACCAATTTAAAGCCAACACATTTTAAATTAAAATCATCATATTTATGTGTTTTATTATATTTTCTTATATTTATTATTTGACTAGGAGTTAATGTTACTGAGTATAATGGTTTTTTTGTATATGCATCCTGTCGTTTCTTTATATAAGTATCAATGTTACTTGTAGTCCATACTTTAGAGTTTGGAGTTCTTCCTTTACCGTTAAATCCCGGAAATGGATCGGACAAACTTATTGGTCTAAATACCAATTCATAATCTTTAATATTTATATTAAATTTACATGATTTTGTTGGGTCTCCACTGACACTTTCGTTTTTAAAATATATTTCAGTAGTATTCGATGCTGAATTAAAACTAACTTGTGGAATCCCACTTACTCCGGGAAGTGTTTTATATGATTTGCAAAGGTCTTGCGTCATTAAATTAGCAGAAGAAGAGGAAAGCGTTATAGTGAAATTACATTCCTTTGTCTTAGAATCGAATTTTCCTGTATAGCTAACGCCAAATGATGCACTTATAGGTGTTTTTATAGCGCTCCTATATTTTTCACCACAATTATCTATATCTGTACCTTTTATAGTATATTTAAATATACAATTACCATTTGGATTTGACTTGGCAAAAGAATAATGGCTTGGATCTTGATTCTTAATTTTTTCTAAAGCATTATCTAAATTAGTTAATGAAATGGAATTTGTGTAAGTTCCAGTTGGAATATTTGTTGGAATTTGAATGCTTAAAGAATCTATTGTTTTATATGTTTTATTTTCTTGCATAATAGTTGATATTGAATTAAGATTTTTTGCTGTCAAAATATTAATATTTTTATTTTCTACAGATTTATTGTTAATACTTATTTCAGAAAATTGGTAATTTATTGTTGCAGAAAATTTTGTATACTTCACGTTGTAGGAAGTTGTACCTACTTCTGTTTTTACACCATCTGGAGTTGTTGCAGTAGGGCTTTTAAATAAATATTTATAATTATATTTTCCACCCAAAAAATTAAAATTAATTCCTATTTTTGAAACTTTATTTACATAAGAAGCTCCCACACTATTCTTACCATTACTTGTACCAGCATTTGGATCAACTATATAACAAGAAACCGTTTTACTTATAGTAGGTAATTCTTTTAATAAAATAAATTTCCCGCTAAACAAGTTACCAAAATTTTTTGTAAATCCATCAAATTGTGTTTCTAATTTTTCATTACAATACAATGTTTCTTTGTTAAATATTACCTTGTATTTATTATTATAAAGAAGGAAATCCGCTTCCTTTGGATTTATTTGCACATTTTTTCCATTTTGTGTTTTAGAAGCACTTTTTTTACAAAATTAGAAATTAAACTATTAACGCCATTTGATGTGCAAGTATTAATGCTATTAATAGTAGTAAAATTATATACTGTTTTTATTCCAGAAACAGTAGGGGCAGCTTTTGTAGTACAATCTGTTCCATTAAATAATTCCCCTACATTACAACAAACATTTTTTTTAGAATTCCAATCTTTATTCAATCGATTATGGTTATCCTTTGTACATGTTCCTTTAGTCACACATCTTTGGGACAATTTATCATATTCATCTGTGCTATTAGGGCAGCAGGCACCATTCTTTTTATATCCAACAGCATGTTTATAATAAGTACCTTCCTTACAACATGTATTAGATGAAAAATCCCAATCACGTCCCAGACGCTCTGCATCAGTCTTAGTATTACAACCATTACTTACACTTGCTTTAATTATAAATAATCCATTTGCATATGAATTATCATATATATCACTCCATTCTAATTCCGACTCAGGCTTAGCGGGATTAAAATTTTCTCGTGTAAAACCACCATCTGTTTTTGATGTTAATTGGTAAAATCCATTAGTTGTTTCTATATCAAATCCTGTTCCAAGTTCATTTTTCATGTCGGGCGATTTCAAAAGATTTTCTTTTACATCATCATTTGTTGAGCTTTTAGTAAAAATAATTTCTGCAATTTCAGATGCAGTGCCTCTGTATGAAGTTAGCGTATCATTTATATTGTATATTTGCATAGCCCTTTTACATCCATCAAAAGCAGTAGTATTAAAAGTACCATATAATTTTTTAACTTCGTCTGTACATTTTGTTTCTTTAAAAACTTCACACCTTGGAGTACCACATAAGCTTCTATTTTTTGTAACAACAATTATTTTATATAACTTTTCCACAACTATATAAACAGTATTTGGCGGATTAGTTATTCCAGCATTTGATAAAAGAATTTTCATAAATGTATTATCTGGTACTTTATTTTTCCAGTTATTAATAAGTTTTTCATTACACTTTAAACTATTTAAATTATTTAAACTATCCTTACAATAACTAATGTCAAAATCAAAATGCTTGATAACTTTAATATTTTCTTTTGATGTTGAAAATTTGTATTTTCCAGTTGTCGTATTATCAGATGGTAAAAAACCATCTTTAGTTCCTTTAGGATAATAATCAACTATTTTTGAGCCAGAAATCTTTGCACCTGTTTCATTTGTAAATGTCACTCTAAAGCCTATTCCAGTTTCAGAAAATTCCCATGATGATCCAGCAACTTCTTTCAATAGAACAAAAGAGGAGTCATTACCGCCACCGTAGTATCCATAATCTTCATAGCCTTTTACCTCACCTACTATAAAAAAACTTGATATTAAAAATAGTGCAAAAAAGGATATTTTTTTCTTAATATTCATTTTTTACACCTCCTTTATTTTTATATTTCTATATAAAATATATATCACATTTAATTTATTATATCAATATGTAATAACTTAATTTTATATTTTATTTGCTACATTATTGACATTAAAAAAAAACAATGTTATATTCACAATTGAAGGGGTTAACTTTTTATAGAAAGAGGTTAATTATGAAAAACTTTAATTTATTCATGAATGAAAAAAAAGAAAAATTAAAAATTGCTGGTAGTATTGTTGGTGGAGTTACCATTATAGCTCTATCTAGTTGTAATGTTTCTAATGTAAAAAATGATAGTTCTTCAGTTGAAACATCTATATTAAGTAGTGTTTCTACTGCAACTATACAAACCAACAATACTCCTAGTTATTCTACTACTTCAAATAAGACTCAAACTACCAAAAAAGAAACTACAACACAAACTACCACTACATCTACAACTACAAAAGCACCTGAAACAATTACAACTACTACAAATGAAGTTATTATTACACCTAGTCCTGTTACAACTAACATTCCTGCTACTGAAAAACCTGTTGAAGCAACAACAAAAGTCACTACTAAAGTAACTCAAACTACTGCAAAAACAACTACTACAAAAAAAGAAGAACCGATTGAATATGAAACAAGAACTGATGAAATCAAAGGATATTATAGCAATGTTAAATTAAATAGTACAACAAAATTAACAAAACAAAATATAAATAATTATGAAGATTTTATAAGTGTGGCAAGTATTAGACCTAATGCTTATTTTTATGAAGTTTATTTTAATTTAGATTCAAACAAAAAAGAATCAACAATAACTGATGGTTATCTAGAAAAAATAATTTTTTTAACACTACTTAATGAAAAATACATTAATGATGATACTTTAAAAAAAATATTAAAACCTTATTCCCGTGAAGAATTATCATATGTAGTAGACAATTCTATTGTTGTCTTCAATCGTAATTTATATGAGCATATAGATTATAACTTTTCTAATATAACAGTAGATAAAACATTATGTAATTTATTAACAAGCATTCAAAATGCATACAAACAAAATGATTACAAAACTGTGGAAAAATTATGTAATCAAAATTATAAAAAATATAATGATTTTGTTGACCTATTATTATTAATGTATGAATATAATATGCCTGAAATATCAGAATATATAACAAATGAAAATTCTCTTGATTTATCGTTACAACTAGTAGACAAAACAGGTATATATGATAGAGCCCACCAAAAAGTTTTAGTAAAACAATAAAAAGTAATGTTGATAAACTTGTCAACACTACTTTTTTTATGTTCTTTTACTATAATCTGCACATGAATTAAATGCATTTACACTTCTATCATTTGCATTATAACAATTTGATTTATTAGTATTTACTATTTTACTATAGTTTCTTAAAAAGATACTATAACAAGCTTCACCATTAGAGCAAATCAAATTAAAATCATCATAAGAAGTATCTTTGTTATAATCTCTTATTTGTTTTATTGTCGATGGAGTTAAAGTGATTGAATATAATGGTTTTTTAGAATAAACATCACTTCTATTTGTTATATAAGTTTTTTTCAAATCATCCGTCCATGGACTTCCCATACTTCTGCCTTTACCATTTTGGCCAGGGAATGGATTAGATAAACTTATTGGTCTAAACACTAAATCTTCTTTTATATCTATATTTTCTACAGTAACACTATTTGAGCAACTACTATCAGCACCTGTAACACTTGTATTGAAAACAACCTTTTGTGTACATGAATCTTTAGTATAAGTTGCTGTTAATGTTTTTAAAGTTCCTTTAGCTCTTGTACATTCTGCTTTACTTCCCACTGGGAATTGCATTGTAAATTTACAAGAATCTTTTGTATTTGAGGTCCTTAAATCATTACCGTAACCATTTTGGAATATCTCTTTTATTAAACTACCTGTACTTTCACAATTTAAGAATTTCGATGAATATTCAATTTTACAAGTACCACCACACTCAACAGTTTTTTTTGTATCATAACTTGTTTTTAAAGTTGTAGTTGAATTACTAAGAATCTTATTAATAGCAGTATTGCTATAACTATTTGATCCTAATGTATATTTTGCACTATAAGTTCCTGACGCATCCGTTGGTATACTAATGTTTATATTTTTACTCATTTGATTATATGCCATACCATTTATTGGGGCAAAAGAATCCCCAGATCCAGTTGCTGTTTTCTTATCAACGAACTTATTTAATTGACTACTTGAATATCCAGGTGTATAGATTGTTTTAAAACTATAAGTATAATACTTAGCACCATAGGCTGTTTCTTTCGATTGTGTAGAAAGTGTTCCAGTATCAACACTTGAACTTGAACCATTAAATGTATAATCTTTATTCATAAAATTTAGATTAATACTTGGTGAAGTGAATTTAGAATATATATCCTTTATGTTTTTTGTATACGTTTTTTTAGCAGAATGATTTGCTAGTGTAAAATAACAATTATGATTTACAGTTATAGTTGGACTACTAACAGGCATGAATGTGCCTGATTTTACTGACAAATTGCTTATCATACCACTTAAACTTGTTTCAAGTGAATCGCTACAATAAATTTTAGTTCCATTTACCGTTCCAACATAATATGCACTATTATTTAAAATACATTCACCTGATTGATTATCAGTTAAATTAGATTGTGTTGGACCTTTTGTATACATACTAGTTGGCCCATTTTTAACGGTTGTCACATAACTATTTATAGTGCTATTGACCTTATTTTTACTACACATATTTGATTGTGTATAACAATAATAATTATAATCATAATTTGTTGGTGTACTGTCTTTTGTAAAGCAAGAAGTAACTACTCGTGCTTTTCCTGATTCACTTAAATTCTGACCAGGTAAACAACATACACCAAGTGTTGTATTAAACGAACGCTTTAAGCTAGCATAATTACCACCGTTGCATTCAGGCTCAACTTTCTCACAATCATTTCTTTTTTTATTATACTTTTTTCCAGCATCACAGCAGTGTGTTTTATCTTTAGGATTTGTATATTTTTCATTATAGTCGCGACCTAGTGACTTATGATTTGTTGCATCACACATCGGGATTGTTTCACTACCGGCCCAAATTTTTAAAACCAACAAATCCACGGTTTTATTACTATCTGCTAATTCTTTCCATTTATTCTCTCTTCCGTCCTGAGAACCAGGATTCCAAGTTGCAGGTGAAGATACTGTAGACAATTGTTTTGATTTAAAATTCCATGAATTTATATCTTTCAAATTGTCTATTCGCATTCTCCCAATATCATTTACAAAAACATTAGAACGTAAAAAATTTAACTGATTTATTTTACCTGCACTAATTCCATAGGCAGAATTGCCATTATAATAAGAATTCAACAAATTTGCTGTTGCTTTTCCTGTACCAACAAAAGATGTGCTAGAAAACAATGATGATGCATCGCATCTTTTTATGGTATATGGAACATAACAACTATTATAACATTCATCACGCTTACTAGCCTCTGGTATGTTTTGGCAACCAGACATACAATCTTTGGCTTGCATTTGTAATGTTACTATTGGGCAGTCCTCCTTTGGTACTACAGTTGTGATTGTTACCTTAAATATCCTTTCTATCACCAAATATAGTTTTCCAGATTCAAAAGCTTTTTTTTGAGCAACATCTGTAGATATACCGGCATTTCTTAATACCACTTTCATATCTTTAGTTAAATTTGAATTACCTACTCCAAGTTTATTTTTCCAAAAATTCGATATACCATTTACCTTGGAAAAGTCATCATTACTACTCTTCTTTATTTCATAACTTCTACCAACTGTATAAGTCGGATTAAACCGATTTCCAGAAGAATATTTATAGCCATTATATGTATAATTCCCACTTAATCTAGAGTCGCTGTTAACATAATAATCATAAGAAGCTGTATCTTTACCATTATTTTTATACCTATTTCCATTTTGATCAACCAATGTAATTCTAAATACGTAAACTCCATCAGAATCATATGAACTTTGGCCATTTGCAGCAATATAATTATCATAATATTCGTTTGTCCCACCGGCTATTCTTACACAAACCTCGCCACTATTGCAACCGCAACCCGTGCATTCTGCCTTTACTTCACTCACTATAAAAAAACTTGATATTAAAAATAGTGCAAAAAAAGATATTTTTTTCTTAATATTCATTTTTCACACCTCCTTTATTTTTTACATTCCTATATAAAAACATATCACATTTGATTTATTATATCAATATGTAATAACTTAATTTTATATTTTATTTGCTACATTATTGACATTAAAAAAAAACAATGTTATATTCACAATTGAAGGGGTTAACTTTTTATAGAAAGAGGTTAATTATGAAAAACTTTAATTTATTCATGAATGAAAAAAAAGAAAAATTAAAAATTGCTGGTAGTATTGTTGGTGGAGTTACCATTATAGCTCTATCTAGTTGTAATGTTTCTAATGTAAAAAATGATAGTTCTTCAGTTGAAACATCTATATTAAGTAGTGTTTCTACTGCAACTATACAAACCAACAATACTCCTAGTTATTCTACTACTTCAAATAAGACTCAAACTACCAAAAAAGAAACTACAACACAAACTACCACTACATCTACAACTACAAAAGCACCTGAAACAATTACAACTACTACAAATGAAGTTATTATTACACCTAGTCCTGTTACAACTAACATTCCTGCTACTGCAAAACCTATTGAATCAACAACAAAAGTTACTACTAAAGTAACTCAAACTACTACAAAAACAACTACTACTAAAAAAGAAGAACCGATTGAATATGAAACAAGAACTGATGAAATTAAAGGGTATTATGATAATGTTAAATTAAATAATACAACAAAATTAACAAAACAGAATGTAAATAATTATGAAGATTTTTTAAGTGTTGCTCAAAATTTATATTCTGAAACATCTATCGAATACAAAAATAATGGTTTGTGTTTCATTTATTATTTAGTAAATTATAATTTGGATACTAATAAATATGAAGTATATAAAACAAATTCATCAATTGAAAAAACTATATTATTAACTTTATTGAATGAAAATTATATAAATGATGAAACTTTAAAAAAAATATTAAAGCCTTATACAAAAGATGAATTAATTGGTATAATGTCATATACATGGACTATATTTTGTAACGATTTAGCTGGTGGAAGATATTATGATTATTCAAAAATAATAATTGACAATAATTTAAAAAAAACAATGATAAATGTTCAAAATGCTTATAATAAAAAAGATTATAAAACTCTAGAAAAATTATGTAACGAAAACTTTGGTAAATATAGTGATATTATAGATGTACTATTATTATGTTATGAATATCCATTTGATGAAATCAAAACTTATCCTACAGATAAACACGCTTATAATATTTCTCTTGAGATTATAGACAAAACTGGTATATATGATAGAGCCCACCAAAAAGTTTTAGTAAAACAATAAAAGTGATGTTGATAAATTTATCAACACTTTTTTAGTTTTAAATCAGTTAAATTGACATATCAAATAATCAGTGCTATATTACTTGCAATAAAAAAATTTCTTTTATAGAAAGAGGTTAATTATGAAAAACTTTAATTTATTCATGAATGAAAAAAAAGAAAAATTAAAAATTGCTGGTAGTATTGTTGGTGGAGTTACCATTATAGCTCTATCTAGTTGTAATGTTTCTAATGTAAAAAATGATAGTTCTTCAGTTGAAACATCTATATTAAGTAGTGTTTCTACTGCAACTATACAAACCAACAATACTCCTAGTTATTCTACTACTTCAAATAAGACTCAAACTACCAAAAAAGAAACTACAACACAAACTACCACTACATCTACAACTACAAAAGCACCTGAAACAATTACAACTACTACAAATGAAGTTATTATTACACCTAGTCCTGTTACAACTAACATTCCTGCTACTGCAAAACCTATTGAATCAACAACAAAAGTTACTACTAAAGTAACTCAAACTACTACAAAAACAACTACTACTAAAAAAGAAGAACCAATTGAATATGAAACAAAAACTGATGAAATCACTGGATATTACAATAATTTTGAATCAAATGACACAATCGAATTAACAAAGCAAAATATAAATAATTATAATGATTTTATGAGTTCTACTGAAAACTTTTATTTTTCTATTGCTGGTCCTTTTGTACAATATCATACATATGCTAATTTAGATACAGGAAAATATGAAAATTACGAAACAGATTCATATATTGAAAGAATACTATTAGTTACATTACTTAATGAAAAATATATAAATGATAATTCACTAAAAAAAATATTAAAACCTTATACAAAAAATGACTTAGACATTACTGCAGTAAATATAACTTTTATATTTCAAACAGATATTGATAATAAAATATATTATGATTACTCAAAAATAATGGCAGATAAAGATTTAGCTAAAACATTAAATAATATGCAAAATGCATATAAAAAAGGTGATTATAAAACTGTGGAAAAATTATGTAATCAAAGTTGGGGCAAAAATGATATGGCTGATATATTAATGTTAGTATATGAACATAATATGCCTGAAATAGAAGCATTCCCTATAGAATCGCCTTCAGTAGATCTTGCACTTAAAATTATAGATAAGACTGGCATATATGATAGAGCTCATCAAAAAGTTTTAGTAAAACAATAAAGCAAATAGGTAAAATAACTATTTGCTTTTTTATCTATAATGATTTTTTTGTAGTATTATTTAAATTATTAGATTTATTTGCCAGTGTTTTTAATGATTCCATAATTAATACATCATCTAAATTACCATCATTTTCCATTACAACTTGTTTTAACTTAGTAGCTAAGTTAGAATCTATATACTCAAGTTTTTCCAAATATTTTATTTCATTAATTGAATCTTCTGATTTTAAAACATTTTGTTTCTTTAATTGATTAAAAATATCATATAAATTATCATTGTTAACTAAATTATTGTTTTCAATAATCTATAATATTTTAACAAACTTTTTTAATCCTTTATAAAAAAACAAATAGAATTAAATCTACTTGTTAATTTATTTCTTTAAATTATAAACATATTTATTATTTCTTATATTAAGAACAATATCTATTTTTGTTGCATCTTTTAATTTTTTAGAAACTTCCATATAATAGTTTTGGTTATCTTTTTTTATTTCAAAGTTTGTTGCTATAATATTATTTGATGTATATGTTTTATCACCTATCGTATATACAATTTGACCATACTTAGAAATTAAAGATATTAAATCATCATTAATACTTGAAGATCCATCATAATTTAAAGTTGCGTTAATTCTTAATATTGTTTTATCTTCATATCCAGTAAATGATGGTTGCAAATACTCATTTAAGTCGTAGCACTCTGTTTTAGTTATACAAGTGTTATATTTTTTAGTAAATAAATCATTTAATTCATAATTCATTATAGTTAAGTTTCCTTTAATAAAATCATTATTAAATTCTAAATTATTTTCAAGTTCTGTTTCTTTTGTAGTTATATTTTCATCTATATTTGTAGGTTTTAAATTTATTTTATATTCTGTATATTTTTCTCCAAACAATGTTCTAGTATAATTATCTAGATATACAAATGACATTTCTTTATCTTTTAGGGCTACAGGAATTTCATATATCAATACAAACTTATTTGAATCATTCTCTAGTTTTTGTGAATCATATACTGTACCTAGATCAGATAATGCTTCTTTATATTTTGAATCTATTGGATAATATATTCCTTTTCCAACTCTTAATTGAGTTTTTGAAGTATTTATTTTGTTATTAGATTTTTTTGTTTCTAATAAAACAGCTACTAAATAGTTATCTGAAATATTTTTTTGTTTATAATTTTTTTGTGTTATATATGAATTTGTTATTTTCATTGAAAAATCAGATGTTGTAAAAAATGAATTAGTGTTTACTTTTTTAGAAAATTTCCAAAAATTAAGATAAATAAATGAGAATACTACCATTATAGATATAGATGTAAAAATAATTATCATTTTTTTATTTTCTAGAAGGAAATATTTAAATTCTCTTATGTTTTTTCTTATATTTCTCTTAAATTCATTTTTATCAAAGTTAAATTGTACTTCGTATTCTTCATAATCTTCAGAACTAATATTTAATTCTTGCAAATCTTTACTAAAATTGAATTTTTTTATGTCAAAGCCTATTGCTCTTACGAATGTAACAATCAAAAAAACTGCTTGAGCCATAAATAAAATATTTCCTATATCCCTAAGGGCTCTTAAAACCTGAACAGATACAAGTTCTGATTGCAATCTATAAACTATTACTCTTGAATAAGTTAAAAATACTAATGTAGAAATAACTAATAATATGTTTAATCCATAAAATAGAACTGGTTTTTCTTTCTTGTTCATTACAACAAAAACTATAATTGAAAATAAAATGACGGTTACTCCCCAGATGTAAGTCGTATTTGTAAACATAGAACTTGCAATATTTTCTGGGATTATATATGCTATGGCATTCAAATATTCATTAAAAAATGTTCTTACTATATTTGTTCTATATACAATTAATCCTAAAAAAACAAGCATAACAAAGTGAAAAAATCTAAAATGTTTAATAAAAAATGCATATGGTTTTCTTAAAATCATATTATCTAGCCCCTATTCTATTATTTAGTATACAATAAAAAGAGTAAAAAAAAAAGTAGTTAATAAATTTTATTTTTAAGTGTTTAGTTTAGCTCAGTTAGTTTGCTCGTTAACCTATTTGTTAGTTCATTAATCAGTTTGATGTTTAAATGCTAGACACTATTATTAACTATTTTTTAATTTTCAATTTTTGGTCTTGATCTTGATATGGTTCTAATTCACTCAATCCAGATAGTTTACTCAGTTCAACTTGATCTTGATATGGCCATAAATATTTTTCTAAATACATATCTGAATACATTCCTAGATGTGTTTCTAGTTTTATAACTTTGTAATTTTTTTCCACAGTATTATTTTCACTATTTTCAAAAAAGTATTTAGGAGAAGCATTTTCTTCTAAAGAAACACTTGTTTTATTTTCTAACTCTTCATTTTTTTGTGAACTTTTATTTTGAGCATCAATAAATGTAGAAAAACAACTTGCCACAAATGTAATTCCTAACGCTGTCATTACAGTACATTCTCTAACCAAAACATATTTAGTCTTCTTATTTAAAATAGATTTATTTATTTTTAATTTTTTCATATTTAAATCCTTTCACAAGTTTTACTTATATTAAATTTATATCAAATTATTGTTGACTTATTGTTTATTTCCATAATTGGAATAAGAAATATACGAAGGTTATGATATTTGAAATTTTTAAATCAATTAACATATTCATCATTATATAGTAAATAGTAATTCAATATAAGCAAATTTGATGAAGTTATAGTAACACTTTAATTACCTCATGTCAACACTAACTATTTTATCAACAATTTTGAATATATAATGTGTATACTTAAATAATAGAGTACAAAATATAAATTTTTCCAGATAGGAATTTTAAATTTTTGATATATATTTTTTTAATTTTATATTTTTGTATTATTGATATATTTAATTTTATGTGATAAGATTTATTTGATTAATAAAAGTAAGAGGTTGTGTTATATGTTTGATATAAAAAAAGAGGAATTAAAAAAAAATAAACTTTTCTTTTTGATTAGTTTTTTGGTTATAATTTTGTTTATACTATTAAGCTTGTTCATAAGTAAAAATAATAAGTTAGAAACTAAAGACTTAGAAGAAAATGGAAATAATACTATTTCAAAACTATTGATTAATGAAATAGTAACCTCAAATGATGGAGTATATTCTTCTGAAGATGGTAGTGTATGTGACTTTATAGAATTATATAATGGCACAGCTAATGATATTAATTTAAAAAACTATGGATTAAGCGATGAAAAGAAAAAATCTAAATGGGCATTTCCTGAAGTTACAATTAAAAGCAATGAATACTTAATTGTTAATCTATGCGGAACTCAAAAAAATGGATTATATGCACCTTTTAAACTTAAAAGTGGTGGCGGAGAAACAATAGCACTAACAAATGCAAACGGAAAGGTAATTGATGCAGTCGAAACAACAAATTTAGATAAAAATACTTCTATGGGAAGAGATTTGAATGGAAATTGGCACACTTTTGAACAAGTTACTCCTGGATTTGCTAATACAATTGAAGGATATAATAAATATATTGAAAGTCTTAATGGAGAAGAAGATATATTAAAAATAACGGAGTTTTTACCTAAAAATAACGGGAATTTCAAAATTAATGATCAATTTTTAGGATATATTGAACTTACCAACACCGGTGATGAGGAAATAAATTTAAAAAATTATACATTGTCATCATCTGATGATACTAATAATATGAATTCAATATTTAAATATAATCTTCCTGATAAAATATTAAAACCTAATGAAGTTGTAGTTTTATACACGTCTGGCAAAAACAAGAACAATGATATAATAGAAACAAATTTTAAATTAAACTCAAAAAATGGGGTTATTATACTAGGAAAAAATGGTAAAATTATCGAAAAACAAGAATATAAAAACCTTGAAAATGGAATAGCTATGATAAAAGTTAACAATCAATTTGTAGAGTCAAATGTTATAAGTCCAGGTTATTCTAACGATAACAACGGGGTCGAAAAATTTAACGAGAAAATTAGTACACCTGATGATTTAATAATTAATGAGGTTATGAATAATAATTATTCATATATGCCACAAAACGGTAATAACTATTATAGTTGGGTTGAATTAAAAAACAATTCAAATCATGAGATAAATTTAAAAAATTACAATTTATCTAGTAAAGACACAAAAATGTTTAATTTACCTGATAAAACACTTAAGTCTGGTGAATATTATATTGTAATGTTATCTGGAGATTCAAATCTGACAAATGATTCATATATACATGCTAACTTCAAACTTTCAAAGATAGAATCATTATATTTGTTTAAAGATAATAATATTATTGATTCTGTAATGATTTCTAATATACCAAACGGATATAGTTATGGTAGAGGTCAACACGGATTCTACTATATTAGTTCACCTACTCCTAACAAATCAAATAATACTGGAACTAGAGAAATTTCTGCAACACCTCTTGTAAGTATTTCTTCTGGAATTTATAACAACGTTGATTCTGTAGAAATAGCCATAAATGCTCCTGGGACTATTTACTATACATTAGATGGAAGTAAGCCTACAACATCTTCGAATGTATATAAAAGTCCTCTTTTTATAAAAAAAACTAGTGTATTAAAAGTAATATCAAAGGAGGATGGAAAGTTACAAAGTAATGTTGTTACTAAAAGTTATATAGTGAATGAAAATCATACACTTCCTGTCATGTCTGTTTCGCTAAATCCAAACGAATTTAGGACTTTAGAAGCTAATACTAATTCAAACATAGAATATAGCGCATACGCAGAACTCTATGAAAATGGCAAGAGTTTCAGTATTCCTTGCGGAATAAAACTATTTGGTGGTTCAACTAGATCATTGCCTAAAAAAAGTTATGCTTTAAAATTCAAAAAAAAATATGGAAAGTCCAAACTTAACTATAAAGTATTTGATAACAGAGATTTTTCGTCATTTGATACATTAGTTTTAAGATCTGGTTCTCAGGATTATAAAACAACGTTTCTACGAGACATCCTAAGCACTTCAATGGTTGATGAGTATACATCTGTAGATGTACAAGCCTACAAATCGGTAATTCTTTACATAAACGGTGAATATCACGGTATATATAATATAAGAGAAAAAGTTGATGAAACTTTTATATCAAATCATTATAATGTAAATGAAGAAGATGCTAATATAATGAGAATTGATAATACAATTACTGTCGGAACATCTAAATTCTATACTTCCATACTTAATTATGTTAACAATAACAATATGGCATTGCAAAAAAATTATGACTACATTAAGGAAAAAATAAACATTGAGAACATGGCAGATTATTGGATAGCAGAACTTTATGTAACTAACAATGATATAATAAATTGTAGGTTTTTTTCACATAAAGATGTTGATAATGGAAAATTACACTTCATATTTTATGATTTGGATTATGCATGGTATAACTACAGAAACAACTATTATTCCTTCATTTTAAACCCAAATGGAATGCAAGAAGGATATAATTTAGATACTTCGCTTATGAGAAATATGATGAAAAATGATACATTCAAAAAAATTTTTTTAGAACGACTAAGCTATAACATGAAAAACACATGGAAAAAAGAAAATATATTAAAAAAGTTAGACGAGATATACAATAAATTAGCTCCCGAAATGGAAAGAGATATGAAAAGATGGGGTTCATCAATAGAGGAATGGAACGAAAATATTGATAAATTAAAAGAATACATCGATAAAAGAGAAGATTATTTATTATCACAAACTAAAACACAGTTTGGCTTGTCAAACGCACAAATGAAAGAATACTTTGGTGATTAGATATATGAATACAAGAAAATATAGACATGAAATAAAATTCATAATAAGTAAACAAATGAGTTTGATTTTAAAGCAAAGACTAGCGCTTGCTATGAATGTAGATAAAAATTCTGTAAATTTAGATAACACTTACTTTATAAGAAGTTTGTATTTCGATGATATCAATTCAACAGCTTATTATGAAAAAATTGATGGGGTTCTATACAGAAAAAAATATAGAATAAGAATATATAACAATGATTCCTCTTTTATCCGATTAGAAAGAAAATGGAAACATAATAATATGACCTCAAAGGATCAACTAAAAATAAGTAAAGAAAATTGTATCCATTTATTAACAAATCAATTTGATAATATTGATAAAGAATTACTTAATAACAGTTTAATGAAAGAATTTATCACTGATATCAAAGTGTTTGGATTAAAACCTTCTGTAATTGTTGATTATAAACGTCTTGCTTATACATATCACATTTCCGAAGTACGAATAACTTTCGATGAAAGAATAAAATCAGGACTATATAATTACAATTTATTTAATATGAATAGAATTACATATGATGTTATTGATAATAATGAAGTAGTTTTAGAAGTTAAATTTAATGAAGTTTTACCAGAACATATTTCTATAATTTTGCAAACAATTCCGATGTATAGACAAGCAGTATCAAAATTTGCACTTTGTAGAAGTATAAAATAAATATTTATTAAAATTCGTAAAAATCATTGATTTATATAATAAAATAATAGATAATTATATTAGATATATATAAAAATAATAAAACATTTGAAAAGGAGATTTAAAGATTTATGAATTTTGTTGATTTAGTAAAAAAAAGTGTTATAAATGAATTTACAGGAACAATATCAATAGATAAAATAGTATTGTCACTTATAACTGCATTTATAATTGGAGTTTTTATAATTTATATTTATAAAAAAACTTATAATGGTGTTGTTTACTCAAAATCATTTTCCTTATGTGTAATACTACTTGCAATGGTTACAGCGCTTATAATTAGAACAATTAACTCTAATTTAGCTCTCTCACTTGGAATGGTTGGTGCCTTATCGATCGTTAGATTTAGAACCGCTGTTAAAGAACCTGTCGACACTGGATTTATGTTTTGGGGAATAACAGCCGGTATAATGGCTGGGGCCGGATTATATTTAATAGCCATAATAAGTTCTGTTGCTTTAGGTTTATTATATTATGTTAGTTATATTTTGGGATTTAAAGCAAATTCGCAATACTTAATGATACTTAGATATGACTCTAGGATAGATGCTAAAATAGAAAAGATGATAGAAAAAATTCCAAAACATAAAATTAAAAGCAAATCAATCACAAAAGATAAGGTTGAATTGTCTTTTGAAATATCAGATAAAAATTATTTAAAACTTATGGATATATTCAAAGAAGTCGAAGGCATTGATAGCGTAAATTTAATAAGTTATCAAAATGATTTTGGAGCATAGAAACAAAAAATTACTTTGCATTAAAAAGTAATTTTTTTATAGCTCTTCTGTTTTCAATTAGCTAACTTTAAATTTAATAAAAGGAAATTATACAAAAACAAAGTATATTATTAGTAGTAACAAAAGAAAGGATGATATATTGAAAACATTTTTTGAATTAAATAAAAAATTCAACAAAATCAAAAATAACGGTTGGATTTTGAGTCAAGGAAATGGAAATGGAGCAGGAGGAATAACTTTTGAAAAATTATTAAATATACAAACTAACAATTTCGAAATTCCTGATTTTAAAGATATAGAATTAAAAGTAAAATATAGCAACAAAGAAAAGTACATTTCACTTTTTAATGCAACTCCAGATAGTTTTTTATATGAAATAAAGCGAATAAACGATGAATACGGATATTCAGATAAAGATTTTCCAAACTATAATATATTCCAGACCTCAGTATATTCAAAATTAAAAATAAATGAATTTAATAACTTATATTTTAAGTTATACATCAACTATAAAGAAAATGTGATTGAATTAAATGTATATGATTCTAACTTAAATTTAATTGATAACAAAACAAGCTGGAGCTTTAATATGTTAAAAGAAAAATTAGAAAGAAAATTAAATAAAATTGCAATTATATATGCAGAAAAAACAATTATTAACGGTAAATTATATTTTAAATATAACACTATAAAATATTATAAACTAAAAAGTTTTAATAATTTTTTAGAATTAATAAATAAAAATAAAATTAGAGTATGTTTTTCAATTGGAATATATAAGTCTGGCAAAAAATTTGGTCAATTATACGATCATGGAACAAAATTTTGTATTAATAAATATGAAATAGGAAAATTATTTAAAGAAATATCCATAGACTGATATTGCTTTTTAATATAAAATATCAAAAAAAAATTCCTATTTTCATAAGAATTTAAAATCAACGTGGTCGGGAAAACAGGATTTGAACCTGCAACCCCTTGGTCCCAAACCAAGTGCTCTACCAAGTTGAGCCATTTCCCGTTAAAATGGTGCGCCCGAAGGGATTCGAACCCCTGACCTTTTGGTTCGTAGCCAAATACTCTATCCAGCTGAGCTACGAGCGCATCTTAACTATTGGGTACACACCTAATATAATCTTATATGGTGGCTTCAATTGGAATCGAACCAATGACACAAGGATTTTCAGTCCTTTGCTCTACCGACTGAGCTATGAAGCCAAATAAATGGCGGTTCCGACGAGAATCGAACTCGCGATCTTCTGCGTGACAGGCAGACGTGATAACCGCTACACCACGGAACCATTATGGTTGCGGAGGCAAGATTTGAACTTACGACCTTTGGGTTATGAGCCCAACGAGCTACCAGGCTGCTCCACTCCGCGATATTATAATAAAAACTATGAATGGCGGAGAAAGAGGGATTCGAACCCCCGCGCCGTTTCCGACCTCCCGGTTTTCAAGACCGGTCCCTTCAACCAGACTTGGGTATTTCTCCAAAACCTAAACATTCAATAAAAAAATAAATGGTGCCTAAGGCCGGACTTGAACCGGCATGAAGTATGACCTTCGCAGGATTTTAAGTCCTGTGCGTCTACCAATTCCGCCACTCAGGCATCGTTCAATTCTTACATATAAATATAAGACTATTTAATTATATTACATCTTATTCATTTTGGCAATAGTTTTTTACTATTTTTTTCAAAAAAAACTTTTTTTATTGAAAAAGAACCTTCAATACTAATTATTGAAGGTAAACTTACAAAATGGTGTCCCGTACAGAACTCGAATCTGTGACCCTTTGATTAAAAGTCAAATGCTCTACCAACTGAGCTAACGGGACATAATATAGTGGCTGCCTCGGCTAGATTCGAACTAGCGCATGCCACAGTCAAAGTGTGGTGCCTTACCGCTTGGCTACGAGGCAATCTAACCTAAGAAATGGTGGAGGGAAATGGATTTGAACCATTGAACCCGAAGGAACAGATTTACAGTCTGCCGCGTTTGACCACTTCGCTATCCCTCCATTAAAGTGGTGCCGGAAATAGGACTTGAACCCACAACCTACTGATTACAAGTCAGTTGCTCTACCAATTGAGCTATTCCGGCATTAATGGTGGGCGATATAGGACTCGAACCTATGACCCCTTGCTTGTAAGGCAAGTGCTCTAACCAACTGAGCTAATCGCCCAAAACATTGACGTAATTAAATATACCATTTATATAATGATTTGTCAATAGTATTATAATATTTTATTTATTTTTTTAAACTTTTTTTTATCCATTCAGGTAATTTACTCTTCAAAGTAGTAAATCCAAGGTTTGTTTCATTTATTTTTCTCTTACGTTGAAAACTAGTATCCCTATAATTTATATCTTTTATACTTAAAGATAAATGGTTCATTTTTTCATCTATATCTATTATTTTAACATATATAGTATCACCAACTCTGACTATATTATGTATGTTTTTAACAAAATCGTTGGATATTTCGGAAATATGTATCATCCCACTATAAAGCTGATCAAACGAAACAAAAATTCCATAATTTTCAATTCCACTCACAGTTCCTTTTATTATTTTTCCAATTTTATATTTCATATAAAATCACACTCCGTTTAAATTATAACACGTATGATTTAATATGTAAATTATAGTAAAAAAGAAGCACACTATAAAAATATGAAAAAAATAATAACATATAATAATATAATTGAAATAATAATTACTCTTTGCTAATTTAATATTTTGATGTATAATTAGAGTGAAATCTTTCAGAAAAAAGGTGATAATATTATGGAAAAAGAGAAAATAATCGATGTAATTGACAAAATACGCCCCTTCTTAATAAATGATGGTGGGGATATAGAATTTGTAAAATATGAAGACAATATAGTATATATTAAAATGATGGGCGCATGTTCAAATTGTCATTTGATCGATTTTACTGTAAAAGACGTAATCGAAGACGCTATAAAAGAAGAGGTTCCACATGTCAAGCAGGTCATAAACATCAATAACATGGATTAACAACTGTAATACATGTTTTATTTTTTTGTAATTATCCATTCTACTAATTCTATGTTGTAAACATGGCGAAAGTATTCAAAAATATTTTTTAAATATGCTTCATATTCATCAACCCTCGAAACATATTTTCTAATACATTCCCACAAATCATTTTCTTGCTTCTTATTGTCAATACAATCTTGAATCATATCAAAATAATATGTAGGATACAAAAATCTTGCCAGTAATAATATAATCTCATCATAATTAAAACCCGCATTTTTTATATATTCGTATACCATATATGATTTTTCTTTATTATCAAAAAATACATTTTTAGCATATTCACAAACGTCTCTGACAGAATAATCAACAATAAAATTAATTGGATTATATAAATCATACAAAGTCGAATTTATGCTTAATCTTCTATGTGCAATGTAATATGTTAATTCTTCATTTAACTTATTATTAACCAAATATGATATAGCATTTTCCGCCATACCTATATAATAACTTGCACCCTCACTGATTATTGGATACTTTATTCCAAATTGATTAATTTGATATTCAATATAGTCTGTCTTTACACTCCATAAATCTATCCAACTCTTTTTTGCCATATTATTATTTTTTTGAAAAACGTATGATTTAGAAAAGTAAATAATATCATCTAGATCAATTTTTTTACTTACCTGTTCGCTATTTGCTAAAACTTTCAGTAAAATATAGTTTTTTTCATTCAATTTAGTAAATGGCATATTTTCTATATTTAAAATAATCTGATGGCAGTACAAGCCTGTTTGCAAAACGTTTACATGCATATTATAAATTTCATTTATTTTTTCTATATTATCTTCATATAATGTTAAAACATATAAGTATCCATTGTAATAAAATCTGTAATTTTTATTATTTTGGTGAATATCATCTACATTCATGTTGTAGTAATATCTAATTGCATTCTTCATATATTCACCTCTATAAAATTCTATGAAAAAAGAGTTAAACTTATGTGTTAACCCTTTAATATATTTTCAATATCAGATAATTTATTTTTCAAATTATTTATTTCTTGCATTAAGGTTTCAATATTTTTTGTTTGCTCTTCATATAATACCTTATAATCTAACTCTTGTGAGACCTGATTTTGATTCAAATTATTTTGGCTACTTGGAATTTGCCCTGTCGAAGCTTGTGTTGCCTCTACATTTAAGTTTGCCTGTGTTTCCATAGATGAAGCTACCATATTTGAAGTATTTATTGTTTGTTCAGATTGAACAGGTTGAACAGGTTGATTAGAATTACTAGTAGTTTTCTGTTGTAAAGTTGAATTTTTTACAATCAAATCTGCCATATCTTTATTAATTTTGAAAATTCTTTTTGAAATCAAATCAACAGAAGTCAAATTTCTTGAATCTAAATCTATAAAATTATTGTTTGTTCTTTCCTGTACTGGTTTAACCATTTCTTTTATTAAAGAAACAATACTTCCCCATACAGAATCATCTATCATAGAAGCAGATATTTGATTTGTTGATGGATTCATTGTCAATTTTACTCCATATAATTTTATATAATTTGATGGATCTATTTCATTTAATGTGTACAACATATATATTTCATCATTATATTTAAAAATTTTCAAAACCTTTGCTGTCACACTTTCTCCTAACTCATTTTTTAATAAGATATCATTCATATTATTATTCACAAATATACCCTCCTTTTATTCTGCTATAATTATAAAACAAAAATTTTATTTTTACAATAGAAAATATTAATAAAAATAGGTTTTTAATTCACACTCATTTATCTTTAATGAATATGTTATATTAGAAACAAAATGGAGGGGTGGATTATATGTGTAATAATGATAATTCTAACGAATGTCAATGCATAAATGAAATATTAAAAGTAATTTTAATTCTTCAAAAAAATGCTGATTGTGGAAGTTGCTGTTTAGATACTTGTGATAGAGGATTTTTAGGATGTTCCGTTTCAACAGTTAGTTGCAATACTAGACCAGTAATGTTATACACTTGTTGTGGTAATGGTACACCATGGAGTATGCCTATAGAAAAAGAAGAAACTGCCACAACATCTAGTGTATTTAGAATTGAAAAACTTGACGGATGTTGTGCTACTTTTAGAGTATTAGCTCCTAATCCTGACAGTTCTCAAACAAATATACCATACATAACAACTAATTCTTTCTTTACAATGAATTTAAACTGTTGCTGTGCATTAAGATGCTTATCTGATACATTTGTAGAATGCATTTAAACATTTTAAAAAGCGGGTCTCCTCGCTTTTTATTTTAGTCGTTTTTATTTTTTATATCTGTTATTTCTTCTATTGGGATAAGTTCATTATCCATTGTGATTAAATATTTACCATTTTTTCCTATTAATCTTTTCGTCATTTTAGTATCTTTTGTCGTGATTTCCACATCTGCTTTGTATATATAAGTATTAGAATCAAAAATTTCTTTAATTTTTTGTTCTATTGTTTTTGATGATAGTTCAAAATTAGTTGTATTTTTTTGCTCCTCATTTTCTATTTTTTCTCCCTGCGAAAAATACACATTCTCATTATTATGTATCACCTTATTTATTTTATTAACAAATACATTTGGCTTTTTTTCCATTATTCGTGTCACCTCTATATATGATATGTTATTTAATTATTTTTCTTGATAAAAAATATCCAATTACAAGTAAAAATATTGAAAATATAATCTCAATTATATTTTTACTCATACCAATTGTGTCTTTTAAAAGCACAAATATTGTTGAAACACTTATCCCTAATATGAAAATACTTGTTTGTTTTGAATGTTTTTTGAATAAATATGTTATGATTTTAGAAAACATTATTATTCCAATTAACATTCCACTTCCATATGAAGTTAATACAAATAAATTAAATACAATCAATCCAGGTTGTAATACATTACTAATCGCCATCATTATTGTGTTATAGCATCCATACAACATTAAAAGTGCTGTCCCACTTATTCCTGGAAAAACTGTTGCAAATGCATCTAATATACCTGCAAATATCATTTTTATATATGTATGTAGATTCATTTGAAGTATTACATTACTTTGTGGATTTTTTTCTAATGTACTAATTAAATACATTAAAATTATTGATATTAAAAGTATAACAATATCGATTTTTCTATCAAATTTGATATTTTTTTTTAGCTCAAAAGTACCACCTATTATAAGACCTATAAATAGCAACAACGTTGGTAGATAATAATTATTCATAAAATATAATATTAACTTGCTAAATAATATTATTGATATTACAATTCCACTTCCTATATTTATCAAAAATTTTATATTTTCTTTATTAATTTTAGTTATTGCTTCTAAACCCTTTTCGTATACACCTAAACTAATTGCTATAACTGCACCACTTACTCCAGGAATTATCTTTCCAATTCCTATCACTATACCTTTTAATAAATTTATAATTATATTTTTCATATATTCTCCCTATCACAAATCTTAACAAATCATAGATTTTTAAGAATCTAAATTCATAAAAATTTGAACTTACAAAGATTTGATTTTTAAAAACAAAAGTTTTAAATACAAATAAAAAAGTATTATATTAAATAATATCTATAATACTTTTATAATACTTTTTTACTTTATTTTATTCATAATAGTCTATTTTCATATCTTTTTTTATTTCTTTTATTGTTTGTAACGATTCTTCTTGTGCTTTTTTTGTTCCTTTTTTTAATATGTTATCTACTTCATTCATATTATTTTCGTAATATTTTCGTTTTTCCCTAAATGGATTTAAAAACTCATTCATTTTTTGAATTAATTCCTTTTTGCAATTTACACAGCCTCTTGTACCTTTTTTACATTCCTCACAAACTGTGTTAACATTTTGTTTATTTACTAGTTTGTGATAATAATAAACCATACATACATCTGGATTTGCTGGATCATTTGCTTTTATTTTTTGAGTATCTGTTAAAGCAGACATTATTTTTTTTGTTATTGTTTGTTCATCATCTATAAGGTATATTGCATTTCCAAGGCTTTTTCCCATTTTTTCGTTTCCGTCTAATCCTTTTATTCTACTTTCCTTTGTAAGTAATGCTTCTGGTTCTACTAACGAAGAATTGTAAATTGAATTAAATTTTCTAACAATTTCACGTGTTTGTTCTATCAAAGGCAATTGATCTTCTCCAACAGGTATATATCTTCCTTTAAAGCATGTTATATCCGCTGCTTGACTGATTGGATAACCCACAAACCCGTATGTAACACTTTCACCTTGGTTTCCAAATAATTCTTTTTTTTGAGCTATTTCTGTCTTAACAGTTGGGTTTCTATATAATCTAGACATAGTTACTAGGTTTGAATAAAATACTGTTAATTCTGCAATTTGTGGTATCATTGATTGTATAAAAATAGTTACTTTACTTGGATCTATTCCTACTGATAATAAATCTATTGTTAATTCTTTTAAACTTTTTCTTATTTTTTCTGGATTATTAAAGTTATCGGTAAGGGCTTGGACATCGGCTATTTCAATAAACATTTCATATTCATCTTGTAGTTTTATCCAATTTTGAACAGCTCCAAAATAATGTCCTATATGTAGATTTCCTGTCGGTCTTATTCCTGTTAATATTCTTTTTTTCATATGTTTCTCCTTTTGTTATAAAATTGTGTATAAATAAAGTGCTGAGATAAATTCTTTTGGTGTTTCATTTATTGATTTTTTTATTACTTTTTCATCTTGATTATATATAGATTGAGTAATATATTTAACATACTCTTTATTTTGTATGTTTTTCTTAGTTTTAAATTTATCTTTTATATTAAATTCTTTTGTTTGTGTTTCATTTAACTTTTTTATAAGTAGTTTATTAAATTTTTTTATACTATATATTTTAGTTTCTTCTATAGAAAAAGTTGTCCCAAGATATTCAATTATATCAAGTAATTGACTACTTACTAAAAGTTCATATATTGTTTTTTGATGTTTTAACGGATAATATGATAGTATCTTATCTATATTATTTTTACTTGTTTTTTTATTTTTATATTTTTCAAATGATTTCTTTTTATATGTGAATTTTTTACCAACATATTTCCCAAAAACTTTCATTGTATCATTATATCCAAATTTCATTGTTTTTACAGCTAAATCTGAGTCAAAAACAAATGTAGGTGTTATTTTATTATTAGGTGTTATTATTGTTATATCTAAATTTTTATTTTTAGTTTTTCTTTTAATTCCTATTGCTTTCATATCAACAGCAATTATTTTTGTTGCACCTAGTGTAGCACATAAGTTTATTGGCATATTATCATAATATCCACCATCTATATAATTCATTCCTTCAATATTTTTCATTTTAAATGTTGGAAAACAACTTGCTGATGCTAAAACATAGTCTTTAATATTTTCATTTGTTAACATATTTTTTGTTAACATTTCTGGTTTTAATTTAGTAAGATTATATACTACTATTCCGTAGTCCACTGGCGAAGAATAGAATTTTTTTTCATCATATGCAATTTCAATTTGTTTTTCTAATTGTTTTACTTCCATACCGCCATGTTTAAAAAATTCACTAATATATGTTTTATATATATGTTCAGTAGTTATATTCAATTTTTCAGCATCGTCAAATAAAAAATCATAACCTATATTTTTCCATATTTTATAAGCTTTTTTATAATCTTTTTGAACAAATAATAGTCCATTTAATGCTCCAACGCTTGTTCCAGTGACAATATCATATTTAATCTTTAGTTTGTTTAATGCTTTCCAAACCCCAATTTGATATGATCCTCTGGCTCCACCGCCTGACAAAACAATACCAACCTTTTCCATATATTTCCTCCTTTTTTAATATAGCACAAAAAGTTTACTTATTCAATTATTCGTGGTATAATTTTTATCATTGGGAGGATTTATGAAAGAAGTTTTATTTTATTTCGCATTATTTTTTATTTATTCATTTATAGGATGGCTCATTGAAATGTTTTGTGTTAATGTTATTCTTAAACAAAAATTTGCAAATAGAGGTTTCTTAATTGGTCCTTATTGCCCTATTTATGGTTCTGCTTCTTTAATTATGATATTTCTGTTATCACGTTATAAGGAAGATATTTTAGTTTTATTTTTTATGTCAATAATAATTTGTTCTATAACTGAATATTTGACAAGTTATATCATGGAAAAAATTTTTAAAGCTCGTTGGTGGGATTATACTAATGAGCCCTTCAATTTAAACGGGAGAATTTGTTTAATTAATTCTATCGCATTTGGTATGTTAGGTGTTTTATTAATAAAATTCATAAATCCATTTTTTAGTAATTTATTATTAAAGATCAATCCTTTATTATTTAATATTATAAGTTGTACTTTATTTGTTTTATTTATTTTAGATGTTATTTTATCTTGTAATATTATCAAAAAGATTAAAATTTCAGCTTCAAATTTAAGAAAGGATTCTACTAATGAAGTTGCAAAAAAAGTAAAATCAGAAATTATGTCAAAAGGCTATTTTTTTAAAAGAATAGTAAAAGCATTTCCTGATTTAAGATTTGATTTATTTAAAAAGAGCAAAAAATAATTTTTAGCTCTTTTTGTATACTCCGAATTTTATTGTATTATTAAATTCCAATTCTTTAAATGAAGCAATTACTTCTGTTCCATTTGTGTCTGAATACTTTTTTAGTTCATCATTATCTATATAATATACTTCAGCTTTATAATATTTTATTTGATTTATTGTTTTTGTTTCAAATAAATATATTTTATCTTCCGTATTATCTATTGTTGATCTATAAATTTTATATGTTTCATTCTCTAATTTATAAAAATAATAATAACCTAATTCTGTACCTAACTTTTCTATTTTTTCATAAGTATTATCTTTCATATTTGTATAATATTTATTCTCAAATAATATTTCATTATTTGAACAATTTGAACTCTTTTCTATGGTCCATTCATTATTTTTATATATTTTTATTCCTTTTTCGTAGTTACCGATTTCTTCTATACTTAGTTTACTAGGATTAATCTTATATTGTTTTTTATTTTTTTTATCATATAAATATAATTCATTATTTACTTCACCTTGTATATATGAATCAAATGATATTTTAGGATAACAGATAATTTCTTTTTGTTTTCCTGTTGTCATATCAACTATAATTAATTTATCAAATTCATATGTTTGATTATAATCAGCAACTATATAATATTTATCTAGAAAATAATTTAATGTTTGATTGTATATATCTTTTTTAAATAATTGAACATTTTTTTTGTTTTTTAAATCATAAAATCCTTTATAATTTGACATGAATCCGAACGTGTCAAATTTTTTTGTTATTTTTACATTATCAATTTCTTCTAATTCTTTTATATTATCATATTGATTTTCATTATATTCTTTAATGTTTTTAGCAAATTCTTGTAAGGTTTCACTTTTATCATTTATATTGTGATAATAATTATATTCTTTAGAATCTGTACAAATTATATCTATATATTGCTTTTTGTTTTTAAAAATAGGATATATACATTTATAATCTGAATTATCATAATAATATATTTTTTTTATATTCTTTTCTTGTTTATATAAATTATCAAATATTTGAAAATTATATTCTGCATTATCAACTAGTATTTTATAATTATAAGCATCTAAATTATCTGTTTTTGATTTTTCATATTTTTCTTCTACTTTAATTAAATAATCATTATATTTTAATTCATATTTATTTTCTATTTTATTTCTTAAAAATAAATATGAGATTCTTATAAATATTAATATAAATAGTATTGAAATTATGTATTTGCTTATTTTTGTTTTCATTTTTTACCTCTTTACAATTAAAACGTATAAATATTATACGTTTTTTTCTACTTCTCGTTTAGCATATTTCTTTTTTTCTTCTATTATATATTCTGATATTGCACTTTCTATTTCGCTAAGTGCAGCTTTTTGTATATTTGATAGAGTTACAAATTCTTTTACTGTATCAATATATATTTTTCCCCATACTAGTCCCATTTTTACTTTTAAGTCATTAAACATGTCTGGTGTAATTGATGTGAAGAAATAACCAAACAATAATCTTTTTTGACCTAATACGATTCTTTTATTAGTAATTGCGATAACATTTGTTGTAATTATATCTATAGGATTATCATTTTTTTGAGCAGCAAAAGCATATAAAACCTTTTCATCGCTATTTAAGTGTTCTTCTACAACTTTTGCATGTTTTTTTAACCTCCATGATATTGTCATTGGGTATTTGTTTTTGAACTCTTTTACTTTTTGATATACTAAACTTTCCATATTAATCTCCTATTAAACCATATTCTTTAAATATTGATACAAACTTACTATCTGTTTGAAGTCCTGATATATAATCAACTAATTTTCCATTTTCAACTATTAGGAATGTTGGTGTTCCCCATTCTTCTGTTGTAAAGAATTCTAATGAATTATATAGTGAATTTAATTGTTCTTCTTTTAATGAATCTAAATTCAAATAATTTATAGTGATTCCATATTGTTTGATGATTCTATTTAATACTGGTTTAGACATTTTACAATATATACATGTTGTTTTTCCTATTCCAATTATTTGTTTAGTAGAACTTTTTAGTAATTCATCATATTTATTGTAATCAATATAATTTATTAATAATTTAGCGTCTTTTCCTACAAAGTTATATTTTTTTAGGAAGTCTAATAATTCTGATTCTTCTACTGCACCAGCTAATGAATCGATTTTTTTACCATTTTCTACAACAACTGTATATGGTGTTCCAAAATCTGATGAACTTACTTCTATTATATCAAGTAATTTCTTGTAATCGCTTGAATTTAATTTGTCCATTGCAATATATTCATATTTAAAATTATATTGTTCTGCCATAAAATCAAGTTCTGGTTGGAATGCTTCGCAATAAGAACATCCTTCTTTTCCAAGCATAACTAATGTTGTTTCTTGTGAATTATAATATTTCATAAATTTGTCTAATTCTTTTTTTGAATTAACGTTATCTATTATTATAAGTGCTACTACTAAAACTACAAATAATAGAAGAACAGCTAATACAATTATACCTTTTTTCTTTTCGTTCATATTCTACCTCTTTCTTATAAATAGTGCCTTACTCACTGATCTAATTATATCATATTATTGTTAATCATACAAAGTTTTTTAATCTTTAAATATCTTATCTAATTTTTCTTTTATTTGATCTTTTGAGAAAGGTTTTGCTATATAATCTGCAAAGCCTTCTTGCATATATTTTTCTTTAGCACCTGACAATGCATCTGCAGTTAACGCTATAACTGGTGTATTAAAGTTTTTGTTTTCTTTTAGTTTTTTTATTGTTTCTTCTCCGCTCATGTTTGGCATCATTATATCCATTAGTATTAGATCATATTCATTTCCTACATTTATTTTATCTAAACATACTTGTCCATCCTCTGCCTCATCTATCTCAAATTCAAAGTTTTGTAATGCACGTCTTGCTACCTTTATATTTAATTTATTATCATCTACAACAAGTATTTTTTTACCTTTATATTTTTCAAACGAAATATTTGTTTCTTCTTGTAAGTTATTTTCTTTTCTTCCAAATAAATTGCTTGCAGTATCCATGATTTCTTTTTCTGTCATAGGGGCAGATATTTTACTTATTTTTTGTGGAATATTAACCATAAATATTGAACCTTGTCCAAATCTTGATTCAACATTTATTTTGCCACCCATCATTTCTATTAATGATTTTGTAATTGCGAGTCCAAGTCCTGTTCCTTCTGCAGTTGTATTTTTTTCTATATCTAGTCTTTCAAATTTTGTAAATAATTTATTTATATATTCTGCTTTTATTCCTCTTCCTGTATCCTGACAAGTTATTATTAGGTTTGTCATTTTTTTATTTAAATCATTTACGCATTTTACTTTTAAATTTATTTCTCCTTGTTCTGTATATTTTATTGCATTTGTAAGTAGGTTATTTATTATTTCTTTTACTTTTCCTCTATCTCCAATTAATTCATATGGAATATCTTCTGCTATATTTAATTTAAAGCTTATTGGTTTTTCTCCAATACGTGTTGATGTTACTCTGCACATTTTAGTTATTGTTTCTTTAAAATTATAAGGTCCTTCTATAATTTCCATTTTATTACTTTCTATTTTATTTATATCAAGTATGTTACCAACTATTTCAAGTAATGTTTGTGAAGCATTTATTATATCATCTGAATCTTCTACTACTTCTTTTGGAACTTCATTTTTATATTGTGCGATATCTTCAGATAGTCCTACTATTGCATTTAATGGTGTTCTTATTTCATGGCTCATACTTGATAGGAAATCTGATTTTGCTCTATTTGCTTTTTCTGCTTGGTTTTTAGCCATTATTACTTCTTCTAATAGTTTTACGTCTGGATTTTCTATTGTATGATACATAATAAAAATTATTAAAAATTCCATTACTGTAACTATTGTAATATTGGGATATAGTTTTTGTATGAATGCAATTACTGACATGAATATTACAAATAGTAATATAGGAAGTATTTTTCTTTTATCGATTATTTTAAAGTTTTTTATAAGTGGTATTACCCAAATTATAAGTACTATTGTTGAACATATATATAACCAATTTACAGCTAATCCTGTTGCATAACCACTTTCTGTTGTTATTGGTAACAAAATTTCTATAATAGCGCAAATAAACCAAATAATATATGATAATATTTTTAACTTTTTATAGCGTTTTTTATTTTCTCTTTTGCTTTCAACATAACATATAACGTAAATATAAAGTGTCATATATAATAAAAATGTCATTAAACAGATTAAATATATTTTTGTCATTACATGTGTATATATTGTATTTTCTAAAAATGTATAACCTATATATGAACAAGCAAGTTCGCTTGCTAAACTTATTAGGTTCACAATTAATAAGATAGAAAATATTTTTGTTTCACCTGTTTTTACGTGTTTTTTAGAAAAATATATTATATTTAAAAAACAAGAGAAAATAAATCCACATAATATAAAGTAAAAAAAATTGCTCATAACATACACCTCTATTGTAGATTTTACCACTCATTCAAAAAAAAGGAAAGATTATTTCTTTCCTAGGATTTTTACTTTTTCTTTTTCCACCGTATATTTTTTCTTCCATTGTTCAAATGAAAATGTTTTTTCGTCTATACCTATTTTACTTAATGTACTTATACTTCTTTTTCCACTTGGATCTAAAGGAAATGATTCTACATTATCCCTAAATCTAAAGTATAGCTTTTGTATTACTTCTTCTTCATATTTTGCTTCTAATCTATTGATTATGCTTTTGATTATTTCTGTTTTTGATTTTTGAGCAAAAGGTTGAAATTCTATATGACATATTAAAATCCCATTATTAGAAACTACTGAACAAGACATTATATTTTTTGTATCTGATAAAATCGTATCTTCTATATAGTAATATGGTATTTTATGGTTATTTTTTAAAATTAGGTCACTGCCCATTCTACCCTTCATTTTTATTCCACCGGTTTTATCTTTGTATGCATATGTTCCAAGACTTAACCAACTAACTCCTTTTGAATCAACTACATGTGTATTTTGATTTAATTTTTCTTCTGTATACCCAGTCATTTCACAAGGATTTTTGGCAACTAGTAATCCTGGTTTTTCTACATCACAATAGTTTCCAAATTCATCTAGTACTTCAATTTCTGCAAATTTATATGGTCTTAATCCTAAACGTTCTTTTTTTATTAAATGATTTAATTTTTTTTCTTGTAATGATTTATATAGTGTTACAAAAATTCCACTACTTTCTGTTGTTCCACCACCTATCGAGAAAGTGACTGGTGAAAGTGGGAAAGGTAATTTTGCTGTTCCAAATTTATGCTTTCTTGCTGTAAGATTAAAAAATTTTTCTTCACCAACTGAGCATCCTTCTCCTGTTACTGTTGGAATCATTAGATAAGGCATATTAACGTGTTTCCATGATTCATCAAAGTTTAATAGTTTACATAAATTGCCCCAGAAACCTGTACTTGCACATACAAAGTTTGGTTTATTTATTACAAGTGAACATGGAAAAAAGTCTTTATCATAAAAAGGTTCTAGAGCTATTGTACACCCACAATATAATGTATCTGATATTGCACATGATAATTCCATATGTGTATATGTTGGAATTTGAGCAAGTACTGTTAGATTTTTCATAGTCGGCATTCCAGAAACATCTGACTCTTTAAATCTTGATAGTGTAATGTAACTTCTATTTGATTGAATAACTCCTTTAGGACGTCCTGGTGATGTTGTTCCACTTGTATATGTTATAGTAGAAATATCATTTAAATCAACATTTTCTATTACTTGTTGTTTATAATTTTCTCCCATTTTTATAAAGTTTTCTTCATTAAATGTTATTCCATTATAATCATTTTTTATATATTCAAAGTTATCTGTTATTATGTGAAATTTGTTTTCTATTTCAGCATATGGATTTGTTTTTCCATTACCCTGTTTTAAAGAATTTGTTAATGAAAAACAAACAATTCTTTTTATGTTACTTTCACATATTGAATTTTTTATAGACTCATATGATATATCATCAATAAATATAGTTTCACTATTTGTTTTATTTAATATTTCTTTTAAATAATCTTTATCAAACCATTCTCCAACTGTATGTGTGTGCGCACCTATAAAACTAATAGCTAAAAGCATATATATAAACTCAGGAGTATTAGTAATGCAAATTGGAATTTGATCATCTTTCTTGTATCCTAGTACTTTTAATGATTTAGCATACATAAATGCTTTTTCAAACATTTCTTTATATGTTATTTTATTTCCACGATAAAATAAAGCTACCGCACTCATATTTTTTTCATTTCTGTTATACATTTCAACAGCCCATGAATGATTTCTATTTTGATCAATTTCTTCTAAAACTTTTTGAATTTTTTTTGTTATTTTATTTCCACATTTATATGGTTTAGAACATTGTTTTTCATTTTCTCTTTCAATTTTTATATTTTCTAACAATTCATTAAAAACATCCATAAAATCCCCTCTTTTTGTTGAGTATTCTATCAAAAACATATTTAATTGTCAAATTGTATTAATTAAACTAAAAAAGCAAACTTTAAAAGCTTACTATTCACTATTTTTTTATTTTTAAACATTTTATTTTATTATTTAATACATCCATCATTCCTTGATTAATTTCTTTTTTTGATAATACTTCGCTTTCATCTAGTGTATTTAAATATGTTCTTACTCTATTTAACATTTCTATTTGTTTTCTAAATTAATACACTTTAATAACTCCATTAGTTATCTCTTCCTAATTTTTTTAAATAAACAATTGTATCAATATTATCAAATCCTATAAGATTATTAAAAGTTTGTTACCAGGTTTAATATTCCCTGATGTTATATATATTTTTTATTTTCTACTAACCGAATATAGATAGGAATATTATTATCAAACTTGAAATTCAAATTTTTATCTTCTTTCTAATTGGATTACATACATAACAACAAAAAACTTACATTTGATATGTAAGTTTCACGTATTTCATCATAAATTTTAAAGTGTCTTTTTATCGATTAATTGCTTCTCTATTTTATCACTCAATACTATTTTTGATATAAGACTGCTTGATAAATCTAAACCTTCAAGACTTTCAACAGATGTTAAGTATATAGTTCCACCTATTTCTGTTGGTAATTTTAAGCCTTCGGCACTTGTTAAGCCGCTTAAATCTAAATAACCTCCTACTTTATCTGGGAACTTTAAACCTTTGGCACTTGTTAAGCTATTTAAATATAAACTTTCTCCTACTTTATCTGGTAACTTTAAGTCTTCAGCACTTGTTATATTGCTTAAATTTAAAGTACCGCCTATTTTGCTTGGTAATTTTAAACCTTTGGCACTTCTTAGATTACTTAAATACAAATCACCTTCTATTTTATCTGGTAATTTTAAGCCTTCGGCACTTGTTAGACCACTTAAATCTAAATAACCTCCTATTTCATTTGGCAACTTTAAGCCTTCGGCATTTGTTAGACTATTTAAATCTAAAACACCACCTACTTTATCTGGCAATTTTAAACCTTCGGCACTTGTTAGACCGCTTAAATATAAACAATCTCTTATTTCATTTGGCAACTTTAAGCCTTTGGCACTTGTTAGACCTTCTAACCATAAACTACCTCCTATTTCATCTGGCAACTTTAAGCCTTCGGCACTTGTTAGACCACTTAAATATAAACCATCTCTTATTTCATCCGGTAATTTTAAGCCTTTGGCACTTGTTAGACCTTCTAACCATAAACTACCTCCTATTTCATTTGGCAACTTTAAGCCTTCGGCATTTGTTAGACTATTTAAATCTAAAACACCACCTACTTTATCTGGCAATTTTAAACCTTCGGCACTTGTTAGACCGCTTAAATATAAACCATCTCTTATTTCATCCGGTAATTTTAAGCCTTTGGCGCTTGTTAGACCTTCTAACCATAAACTACCTTCTATTTCATCTGGCAATTCTAATCCTTTGGCACTTGTTAGACTTCTTAAATATAAATCACCTTCTATTTCATCTGGTAACTCTAATCCTTTGGCACTTGTTAGATTACTTAAATCTAAATAACCACCTATTTCGTTTGGTAATTTTAAGTCTTCGACACTTGTTAGATAGTTTAAATCTAAATAACCACCTATTTTATCTGGTAATTTTAAGCCTTCGGCACTTATTAGACTACTTAAATTTAAATCACCTTCTATTTCATCTGGCAATTCTAATCCTTTGGCACTTGTTAGACTTCTTAAATATAAATCACCACCTATTTTATCTGGAAATTTTAGGCCTTCGGCATTTGTTAGGTTGTTTAACCATAAACTACCATAATGATATATTATATTTCCGCTTAATGCTTCTTCTTCTGTTAAAGATATATTTTTTTCTTTACAATCTAATACTAGAGTTAAATCCTTTCTTACATTTCTTTCCTGTAACAATTCTTCTATTCTTGGATCTCTTGCATATCCAAAGCCAGTTATTTTATCATCTATTTCATATAGAAATCTTAAATCGGTTTTTGTTAATTCTCCTTTATTTTCATGTTTCGTATAGATATATGTAAGCATTTCCATATCTTTTACTTTTTTCTTATATTTATCTCTATCTGGAAATTCTTCTAATTTCTTATCTACTACTTTTTCCATATTGGCTTCTATATTTTGATTTTCACTTATTCCTCTTATTTCTGCTATTTGGTTACCTTCCATTCTAATTGCTATTCGTGGTTTTGTATAATTTCCTTCTCTATCTTTTGTATAATATACATGAAAATCTCCACCATTTATATGATTACTAGCTGTTTTAATTCCTCCTGCTGTACACCATCCTGTTCCTTTTCCATTTATATCATTAAATAATATTTCTGGATTACTTCCCTTATTATATTTTTTCCATATCCCATCATCACTTTTAAATCCATCGTCTTTTACTGAATCTAGTTTTAAAATCGCATAAGAATATAATTTCGAAAAACTACCATTATTTATTAACTCATTTAATTTTTTATCATCAATACTTTCTTTGTTTAAAACTTTTACTAATTCAGAATATATTAATGATAATGCTTCTCTATTTAATTCAATAAATGGTTTTACGGTACTTTCTGTTCTTTTGGTATAACTATTTTTTTCTTTATCAAAAAAACCTAGTTTTAACATACCTTGAAAAACATAATATTTAAACCATGTTGGATACATATCTGTATCTTTACTAAATAAATAATCGAGCCACATATCTAAAGAGGTTTTTTGTTCATTTATTATATATTCTATTTCTTGCTTTTTAGTTTTTTCATCATATTTTACATGTCCATAACCTCTATCAAGAGCAATTTTTCTTGCTTTCTAAAATAAGATTCTGGTACATTTTGTTCTTTTATTACATATTTTTTATAATAATACATTTTTATTAAACTTATTTTATTATGTTCAGATGCTCTCTTTGTTACATCTTCTAAACGTTGCATATATTTTTCTATTTTTCGATATTTATCATCTGATTTATTTGCTGTATGCATTACTATTTCTGATAAGTGTAAGTCTTTATATACTTTATCTAAAAATCTTTCTCCTTGATAATTATCCATGTAATCACCCAAGTTAATTATACAATAAAAGTATATAAATACTAAATTTTATATACTTTTATTTACAATATATTGTCATGCATTAATAAATCATAATAACTCTGACAAATATTTTTTAATAATTTTTTTTATACAATGATAATTATGTTATACCAAAATCTAGTTATTAAGTTCTTTAATTTTGAAGAATTTTCATAGTATATAAAACTGATAAATTAACAAGAAAAAATGTTTTTATTACTTCAATTAAAATGTTTAAATAACTATTTCACATAAAATACTGTACAAAATATGTATTGTATAATAATTTAAATAATTATCAAAAAAATTAGTAAGCATTAAACTTACTAATTAATTTCATTTGTTATTTTTTTATTTTTAAACATTTTATTTTATTATTTAATACATCCATCATTCCTTGATTAATTTCTTTTTTTGATAATACTTCGCTTTCATCTAGTGTATTTAAATATGTTCTTACTCTATTTAACATTTCTATTTGTTTTCTTTTACTATTTTTTTCTGTTATTATTTCTTCCTGATTTTTTTTATCAGTTCCAATTTTTAAAAACCATTTCATTCTTATTTCTTCTAATAGTTTAATTTGAATTTCTGTTATTTTATTGGTACCCTGTCCTTTATATGCTTGGCGTTGAGTTATTACCCACACACCTAAAGCTATTCCGCCTTCTGCATATTCATATCCATTTAATGTTTTATAACTTTGTGGAATTTCTAAATTTCCATGATGTTCAAAATAAGCCTTAGCTAGTTCATATTTTTTATTCCATTCTTCATTATTATCACGTATTTCAAAATGCATTCCTATTTCTTCTAATAATTTGATTTGTTCTTCTGTTATTTTATAAATACCTTGACTTTTATATGCTTGACGTTGGGTATTTAGCCATGTCCCTAAAGCTATTCCATCTTCTGTATATTCATATCCATTTAATGTTTTATAACTTTGCGGAATTTCTAAATTTCTGTTGTGCTCAAAATAAGTTTTAGCTAATTCATATTTTTTATTCCATTCTTTTTCTTTATAATTAGTTTCAAAGCGCATTCCTATTTCTTCTAACAAATTTATCTGTTCTTCTGTTATTTTACAATTTCCCATTCCTTTATATGCTTGGCGTTGATTTGTTATCCATGTTCCTAATGCTATTCCTTCTTCAGAATATTCATACCCATTAAGTGTTTTATAACTTTGTGAAATTTCTAAATTTCCATGATATTCAAAATAAGCTTTGGCTAAACTATATTTATGCATCCAACTTTCTTTTATATTATTTTTCATAGTATACCTTCTTTGAATGCTATGTATTATATCATAATTTAAATAATTGTCAAAAAAATTAGTAAGCATTAAACTTACTAATTGATATTATTTATTATCTATATTTACTTTATTTTTCTTATTTTTATTTTTCAAATCAGGGTTAATTTTTTTTAATTTGTTTTTCATTAAATAACATCCTGTTGCACTTAAAATTGTTGTTAAAGATAAAAATATATAAATAATGATATTTATAAAATTAGATTTATATTTAGTTAACGTATAAACTCCAATATCACCAGATTGTGATTTTACAATAATAATTGATTTATCTTTTCTATTTATTATATTAACTGTACTTTTATCATCTTCAGGAACAGCTTCAATTTCACTTCCAGTATAAGTATAATCAAATACTTCTTTGTTAAAATTCTCTTTTAATGAACCTTTTTTTACTGTAATACTTTTCAAATATACATTGTTACTTAAAGATTCTTCAGTCATATTCAATCCTCTTGATACAACAACAGTGTATGTTTTAGTAGAGCCATCCTCTGCTGTTACAATTATTTTGTAATTATTATTTCCGGTGGATAACTTTTCTGTTCCTTCAATTTTTATAGTTGCATATTTAGTATCTTCTACGGTTGCATCAATTTTAATTGAATCAGCTTCATATGGAAGATACACGATATATTTATCTTGTTCCTTTTTAAATGCTGGACTTAATATTCCTTGAGAAACTTTTAAACTTGACAAATTATTATTTTTAGAAAGAACTTTATTTGGATCTTTACCCCTAGTAGCACGTATTACATATGTATTTGTACCACCATTTTCTGCTGTTACTGTTATATTAATATTCTTTGTTTCCTCTGCATTTATACTTGTATTAGAAATACTTACATTTGATTTTGAATCCTCTGCTTTTGCATTTATTTTTAAACTTGAAATACTAAAAGGAACAGATACAGTATAATTTTTTGTATTTGAATTAAATTTAGGACTTAATTCAGCGCCATCAACACTTAAGCTTGATAATTTATTATTGCTACTACGATTATCTTTTCTATTTACCGTAATTGTATATGTTTTTTTATCTCCAGATGGAGCTGTTACAATTATACTAAATTTATTATTACCATAACCTAAATTCTTTGTACCAGTACCAGAAACACTAGCACCTTTATCTTCGGCAGTAGCAGATATTTTTATACTTGTAACATTTGCATCTACAGATATATTATAATTTGTTGTATTTTTATTAAAATTAATACTTCCATTACTTACAGATAAACTACTTAAATTATTATTTGTACTAGGTGGATTGGTAATGCTAATGGTTTTACTTGAAGATGAAATATTAACATATTTAGCATCTGCATCAGGTTGTTTACTTCCAGAATAAGATATTGTAGCATTACCAGTTGCTTTTGCTTTAAATGTAAATTTCATTACATTTTGTCTACCTTTTATAGTATTAGCTCCAAATCCACCTAATTTGTTACCTGCCAACTCAACAGTAAAAGGCGCTAAAGAAGTTATTTTAACTAGTTCTAACTTATCATTAGAATAACTAATATTTCCACCAAATGCAGCTAAACCACCATTTGCTCCACTTACGCTATTAACGTATAATACTACATCTATTGTTTTTCCAACATATACACTACTATTTCCACTTATTCCTGTTGTTGCAGTTCCATCTGCTTTAGCAGTTAGTACTGGAAACAAAAAAAGAAAGAAGGAAAGAATAAGAAAATTGATTTTTTTATTTAATATATTTTTCATATTCCTTACCTCCATTCATCATCGATTTGTTCTTTAATTTCCTCTGAATTTAATTCATTATTTTGATTCATTTCTTCTTTTTGCTTTAGTTCTTTTTTTGCTTGATTCAAAGCATCTTGTTGCAATAACATCTTTAATTTTGAAGGATCTTTTGTTTTCATCGCTTCATGTATGGCATCAATTACTTCTCTTTTTGTAACTATTTCATCATATGGATCATATGGAAGATTATCCTCATAATCAGCGTCATACACATTAATTTTTGGCTCCGGTATAGATTTTGGGGTTGTATCCTTATTATCTATATCACTATTTTGATTATAATCACCATGGATTACATCATCATCTGAATTTTTAGAGCCAAAGTTAAATTCTGGTTTAACTTCTATAACTGGTGCGATTTTTGATTCTTGTTCTTTCTTTTTACGAGATAAAACTATTATTAGAATTATTAATAGTAATATTAAACTTAATAATCCTAACATAAATCCAAATTGTAGTGGAGTTAATCCAAACAATGTTGAATTAGAAGTTGCTGTTTTAGAAGCTTCTTTTACGACATCAATTGTATAATATTTAACAAAACCTTCTTTATCTGTAACTTTAATCAATACTGTATTGTGTCCTTCTTTTAAGTTTTCGTTTCCTATTATTTCTACTTTGCTATCACTGTTACTTGGTGTTGCTTTAATATCTATTTTATTTGTTTTTGAATCAACATTTGTAGTATATTCTAAAGTATTTGAATCAAATTTAGGATTTATTGAAGCGCCATCTATTTCAATGTCTTTTAAATCTGTTTCACTTGTTACAGTACTACGTGTTACATTTAATGAATAAATTCTTACACTACCATCTTCGGCTGTTACTTTAATTTCAACTACATTTACTTTTCCAACTTTAAAATCTTCATTTCCTGTTATTTCTACTTTTGATTTTGTATTATTTAAAATAGCTTTAATATCTAATTTTTCTACTTCATTTGGTACAGTTATATTATAATTATTTATATTTTTATCAAATTCTTGATCAGATTCATATGGTGAATTAATTATTAGTTTTTTTAAATAATTATCACTAGATTTAGTAGCTACAACTGTACTACTACTAGATACTTCTCTTTCTACATTTACAATATATGTATTAACACTACCATCCTCAGCAGTTACACGAATTGTAATTGTGTTATTTCCTTCTTTCCAATTTTTATTTCCAGAAATTGAAACAGTAGCATTTTTATCATTAGCAATAGCTGTTACATTTAGTGCTGTAATATTGTTTTTTACTTTCATTGAATAAGTTGTTACATTTTTTGAAAATGTAGGAGTTAGTGTATATCCACTTACATCCAATTTTTTTAATGTTGCATCACTACTTTTTTCAACCGTAGATTTACTTTCTTTTTCTATTTTAACTGTATAAGTTTTAACTGTTCCATCTTCTGCTGTTACTTTTATAGTAGCAGTTGTTGTATTCCCAGTTAAACTTATATTACCAAGCCCACTTACTTTAGCATTACTATTATTTACACTACCATCTAATTTTACAGTACTTGCATCATTTGGTACCTTTATAGTATAACTAGTAGTATTTGGATTAAATGATGGGCTTAATGTATAACCACTTGCTGATAAACTTTTTAATGTTGCATCACTACTTTTAGTATTACCTGGATCTACAATTGTACTAGAATCATTTATAGTTATTGTTTTTGGAACAACTGTTGTTGAAAGTTTTGATGAAACATCGCTAAGTTTTGCATTAGTAAGACTTACCTGCGTTGTTCCTTTTTTCTTTGCCTTAAATGTTATAGTAAGCACTTGTGTTTTCGAAGTTATTCCATTTGATAATGTAGTATCTAAGCCGGCTATAATGTAATTTGCATTTGTGTTAATTTGAAATGCATATGGAGTTTGAATACCTTTTGCAGATACATATTCTAAATAATTTGAATCAAATGTTAAATTACCACCTACACTTACTATTCCACCATCTATATTACTACCTCCTGTAACATACATTTTTATAGTAATATTGCTACCAACACTTACTGTTGAATTTCCATCGAATCCAACAGTAGCTGTTGCAGCTTTTGCGATTGACGTATAAAAGAATGTTGAAAGACTGATAATTAACGTCATTAATATTTTTGTACTTTTTTTATTTTTCATTCTTTACCTCCTAGTGTAATGATATTCTTCCTAAATAATGATTTAAAATCATTACTGAGTCAAATAAATCTATTTCTGTATCATCGTTTACATATGCTGCTTCTTTATATGCACCATCTAATAATGTACGAACTAAATAATGATTTAAGATTTTTACTGCATCAAATAAGTCTATTTCACCATCACCAGATGTATCACCTTTAATTACAATATATTTTCTATCTTTTTCTTCATTATCTATTATTAATTTAACTATCATTCCTGTAGCTAAGGTATCATTGTCATTTATTTTTCTTGTTTCATCAGAGGACCAAATCTCAAGATATTTATTTTCATTATCTAATTGATTTTTTAAGTCTAATCCAGTTATTCCAAGTTTAACAGTTTTTATATAACCATTAGCTATTTTATGACCAAAAACATTTGATGTTATTGTACTTGCAGGATCTGCTTCTTTTATGATAGTTACTTTATATGTTAGTACAGTACCATTTTGAGCTGTATTCAAAATTATTAATTCAGTTGTACCAGCATCAAGTGGAGAAATAGTTATTGTATGTGGAGATGTATATGTCACTCCATTTATTTTCATGATAGCTGTACTATCTGCAGTCATTGCAGTTACATCTATTGAAGAAACTGTTCTATCAACATTTACAGTATAAGCAAAAGTATTTTTGTTGAATGATAAATTTCCTTTACTTACTATTATGTTACTTAAATATGCATTTGTTGAAGCTGTTTTGGTATAAGTTATTTTATAATTTTTTACTGTTTTTCCATCTTCTGCTGTTACTTGAACAACTATAGCTGATGTACCCTCTATTTTTGGAATTGTTACAACATTGCTATCTTGTTTAATCCCATTTACTAAATAACTTATTTTTGATGTTCCCATATTAGCTGTTGCATTTACTGTAAGTTTATCTGTTTCAAACGGAATTTGTCCAATTGAATATTCTTCTTGATTCATTGTAAATTCCTTATCAAATTCATAACCATCTACACTTAATGAACTTAAATATGCATCATTTGAAGCTTGTTTATCTAATCTTTTAATTACTAAATTATAAGTTCTTGTTGTTGCGTTTTGAGCAGTTACTAATATACTAATTGAATTATTTCCTATATTTAAATCTGAAATAGTAACTGTTTTTGGAGTAAATGATGTAGTTCCATTAACTGTTACTGTTGCATTTTTATCTTCAGTTTCTAAAGTTAAATCAACACTAGTTATTTCATTATCAACAGTAATACTATAATTTGGATTTGTTTTTATAAAGTCAATTGTACCAACTGATGAAACTAGTTTACTTAAATATGAGTTATCAGAAGCTACAATGTTATAACTAATATTATAAGTTTGTGTTGTAACTTTATCATTGGCTAGAACTTTAACTGAAATAGTTTTTGAGCCTAGAATTTCAGGTATATTAACTATATTACTTCCTTGTTTTACACCATCTACGTAATATTCAATAGTAGACAATGCGTTATTAGGTGTTGCATTAATTCTTAGTTGTGTTGTTCCATAAGGTAAATCTCCTATTGAGTAATTAAGTGTTGTTGAATAGAATGTTTTATCCAAAGGATATCCACTAACATTTAAATCACTTAACGTTGCATCATTACTTAGTGCTTCTACTATTGTGAAATTATATACCAATACAGTTCCATCTTCTGCTTGTGAAGTTATTATTACTTTTCCATCAGACAATTTATAATTTCCATTTCCTGTAATAGTAGTTGTTTTAACATTAGCAATTGCTTCTACCCTAAAATCTGTTTTTCCATAAGGGACAGTTAATACATAATCTTTATTATTTGGAGTAAATGCTGGAGATATTGTAGCATCAGTTTTAACTTCTTTAATAGTTGCATCACTAGATTTTGGTCTAATTACTTTAATTGTATATGTTTTAACATTTCCATTTTCTGCAGTTACCTTAATTATATAATAATTATCATTAGTTGTTGATAAAGAAATTTCTTCTGGTTTTTCTACTGTTGCATTACTATCCTCTGGTTCTGCTGTTACCTCAGATGCAAGTAATTTTTCTTTTATTGCATCAACGGTTACTTCATAGTCATAAATTTCACTATCAAATGTTGGAACTAAAACATATCCACTTACCGCTAGTAAACTTAAATTAGCATTATCATTTTTAGCTCTATTTATTTTAATTGTATATGTTTTCTTATCACCATTTTGTGCAGTTACAACTATATTAAATTCATTTAAACCTGTTTTTAATCCTTTTGTTCCTACACCTTCAATTGTAGCATCTTCATCTTCAGCAGTGGCAGATATATCAATACTAGTTTTTGAATATAATACATCATCTAATGTATATTCAAGTGTATCTTTATCAAAGTCTTTAACACTTATTCCATCTACTTTTAAGGTTGCTAAATTATTATTTAGTTTTTTAGCTCTAATAACATTTATTGTATAGTTTTGTTTTGCTCCAGATTCACTTTCAACTTCTATAGTAATTGTATTACTGCCTACATTTAATTGATGTGTACCTGTTCCAGATAATATTTTAGCTCTACTATCTGTTAAAGTAGCACCTATTTCTATTGAATCTATATCTCCTGCTACATTTACAGTATATGATGTTTTGTTAGAAGCAAAAGTAGGTGTTAATGTTCCTTCACTTACAGTAATATCTGAAAGTGTATTCACACTTGATTTTGTTCTAGTAATATTTAATATATATGTATTTGTTGCGGATAAATCTTCACTTACAACTACTACTTCAACTCTTGTACTACTTTCAGTCATTGTATAATGACCAACGCCTGATGTTATATTAGCATGGCTTTCTGTTGTTACTCCGGAAACATTAAATTCAGTAGTTTCAACAGGTACGGTTACTGAATATTCAAGTGTATCTTTTGAAAAACTTGGATTAAATGAACCATTTGTTACTGTTAAACTATCTAATGTTGCAATATTTGATTTAGTTCTTGTTACTGACAAAATATAGTCTTTAACTGTTCCATCCTCTGCTTTTACTTTAATTGTTATATCATTTGTTGATGTAGTTAAAATAGGTGTTGTATCAAATGCTACAGTTGCTTTTTTATCACTAGATGTTATTGGATCATTTACATTAACGATTAAATTACTTGCATTGACTTCTTCTATATTGTTTGGTACTGTTACTTCATATTTTTTAGTTGAACTATTATATGTTGCTTTATTTCCAGATAAACTTATTTCTTTAATTCCTGCATCATCATTAAGTTTACGACTAACATGTATCACATAATCATGATATATGCTTGTATCATGTGCATAAACTGTAATGGTTATATCGTTATTTCCAGTATTAATTCTTACTAGTCCATCACCTGTTTTTGTAGCCAATTCATCATTTGGAGTTGCTACTATGTTAAGTTGATGTGTGTTATAAGGTAATTCAGATAAAGTGTATTCATCTTTTGTTGAAGTAAAATCTGATATAGTTACACCATTAATTGTTAAGTCTTTTAAAGTAATATCTTGTCTATGGTTTCTGGTAATATAAATTGTATAAGTTTTTACTGTTTTATTTTCAGCTTGAACTGATATTTCAATTTTATTTTGTTTATCAAATTCTAAATCAAATTGATTTGATAAATCTGTAGTTATTACTGCTTTATCTGTATCTTCAACAGTTGCTTCTATAAGAGCCTTATCTATAGTTCCAGGAACTGATATTTCATATGTTTGCTTTGATGAATTAAACCCTTCTATTGTTTGTCCATTAACTTTTAAGTCTGATAAATTTGCATTTGATGATTTTTGTCTTTCAACATTGACTGTATAAACAGTAGTTGTTCCGTCTTCTGCTGTTACAGTTAAAGTAATACTTTTTGATGATTCATTTGCTGGCATTGAGTGAACAGTATCATTTGATGGTATAACAGATGCTGTACTTGCTATATCTGCTTCTAAATTAAATTGTAATGTATCTACAGGTACTTCAATACGGCAAGTATTATCACTATTCATTAAGCAATATCTGCTATCATCGTTTCCTATAATTAAAGTAACTTTATTTAAAGATGAATCATTTGAAGCTGTTCTAGTTACTTTTATTGAATATTCTTGTTCTGTACTATCTTCTGCAATAACTTTAAAGCGATAGTCATTAACTTCAGTAGTTAATAGAGTTAATGTTTGACTTTTTACTATTGTTGCATCACTTGGATAATCAAAGATTACATCGCTTGGGGTAAGGATAGTAACATCGTTTGGTACTGTTACTTCATAAATACCAACATCTGTATTTTTTGCTTCTATGCCTTTAACTTTTAAATTTGATATCGAAGTATCATTATTTTTTTCTCTATATAAATTTAATACATATTCAGATTTATCTATACCATTTTGAGCAGTTACTGTAATAACTATTTTGTTATTACCTGTTTTAAGTGACACTAATCCGTCACCTGATACTGTTGCATAGCTATTACTTTTTGTTGTTTCAATGTTAATACTATCTTTTTCAAAATTTACTGTTTTTAAATCATATTCTTTAGCATCTTTATTAAAGTTTTCTATGCTTACACCATCTATTTTTATATCATCTAGTGTTGAAATATCATATTGTTTTCTTGTTACATTAATAATATAAGATGCTGTATTTCCATTTTCTGCTTCTACTATAATTTCTATTTGGTTATTACCAAAATTTAAATTAGTATTACCAGTTATACTCTTAATTTTTCCATATAATGAATTAGGTATTGCATTAACATTAATTGAAGTTATATTACCCTCTACTTCTGCTGTATATGTTCTTGTTGCTGAATTAAATGAAGGTGTTAATGTTCCATTATCTATTATTAAAGATTTTAAACTATTATCTGATGATTTTGTTCTAGTTAAATCTATTGTATAAGTATTTACTGTTCCATCTTCAGATGTTACTACTACATAAACATTTTTAGTTTCTATTCCAAAGGTTTTTGATTGTGTATTAAGTGTTGCTGAAGAAGATGCCTCACCTTTTTCTAAATCATAAATTGATACCCTTGCTTTTCCTGTATCAAGTACAGTGGCACTTACTGTAATATCTGTAACAGTGGCATCATAATTATATGTATAAGCACCATTAAATGTTGAAGTAAATGCTGGAGACATTGTAGCTTGAGGAGAAGATGTTATAGTTAAACTAGATAATTTATTTTCATTTGATAATCTATATACTTTAATTTTATATTCTCTTGTTGATTTATCTTCTGCTGTTACTGTAATTGTGAAATTGTTTTCTCCAATATTTAAATTTACTGTTCCAATACCTGAAACACTTGCTTTTCCTGTGTCATCAACTAAAGCATTTAATAACATTGATGATTTATTATTTGCTACTGTTCCTAAATCATATTCTTGTTTAGTTTTGTTAAAATTACTAACACTTACACCATCAACAGTTAAACTTTTTAAATAACTATTATCTGATGCTGCTTGTCGATTAATTGCTAAATTATAATTTTGAGATGTACAACTATTTCCTGGTACACTTGAGTATTTGCTTAAACAGTTTTCTGCTTTTACAACTAAAACTTTATTATTTGATAATGTTCCAGAATTAGATAGATTCCATGTTCCAAGTCCACTATCAACATAAGCATTGGCATGAGTAGGAGTTGCAGAAACTGATGTAGAAGTTATAGCATAAGGTATTGTTGTTGAATAACTATAAGTTCCACTAATTAAATTTCCAAAACTTATACCATTAGTTAAATTAATTGAAGAAAGTGTTGCATCATTTGATAATCTGTATACGTTTAATGTATAAACTTCAGTATTACCAAACTCGCTTGTTACTGTGATTGTAAAACTATTTTCTCCAACATTAATATTATTTTTTCCTAAAATGCCACTTAATATTGAAGCCTTGCTATGATTTGCTGTTGCATTTAAGTTAATATATTCTATATCATTTGGAACTACAGCAGTATATGATTTATTATCCACACTTCCTGATACAAACGCAGGAGAAAGTGGATAAGTTGTAGAGCCATTTGTTACTGTTAATGTTCCAAGTGAAGCATCATGTGATAATGATTCGCCTGGTATTTTTACATTCGTATCAGTAGTTGTAAATTCATATTGATTTCCATCAAAATCAGTCATATCATTATCTCCTGGTTTCTTTGAAAATTCAATAGGGATTGTTCCTGTAGCAGAATCATTTATTTTTAAGAAAAAATATAATAGTTCTGTTTCTGCTGTCAAAGGAACATCTTCACTATCAACAAATGAACCGCCTATTATTCCTGAAGTCGAATTATAGTTAAAACTTGTAGAGTAATTTGAATCCTCTGGCCAATAAGTAGTTTGATAATATAAAAGACTTCCATTTGCTTTTACTATTGGTGTTAGAACATCGGTATCAATATTTATACGAGTATTAATACTTGTTATTACTTTAGGACTACCTGGCGTATAATTTAAGATTGTTAAAATTACAGTTCCAGTATCTACTTCGTCACCTGTATTAATTACATATGATGAAAGTTTTCCTGAAACATAATCATTGTAGCAACTTTTATAATCCCTTTGTGTTGCAAATGAATTATATTTTGATCCATCACATTTAATCATTTTAATATTTAAGTTATGAGCCGTATCTGCCTTTACATTTGTAAAACAAATTGTAATAAATAAAATAAAAAATGAACAGATATATTTAAAATACTTTTTATTATTTTTCATACCACGACAATCCTACCTTTACTATTCTATACAAGTATATCAATTTTTTCGTTTTTTTTCTACAAAATTCGCAAAAAAAATATAGAATTTTCATTATAAAATTAAACAAAATATTTAATTTATAAAAAAGACTATTATTAATACATTGGTAAAAAATTATTAATATCTAAACTATATATATCACAAATTAAACAAAAAAGAATTTTAATCATCTAAAATTAAAATTCCTTTTATTTTTTGTTATAGAAATCATATAATTCTGTATTCAACGAACTAATTTTTCCTGATATATAGTTTTTAATTTTATTTATATCTGCAACAGTATTATATGTATCCATATTAATATCTGCAGCAGCTTTATCTATTTCATCAAACTCTATTTTAGCTGATATTTGATTTTTAGATTTATTTATATCTGCAACAGTAACATATCCGTCACCACTTATATCACCTTTAATTACTAATACAAGTTGATCATATACTGTTCCATTAATTGATAATTTAACTATATATCTTGTTTTAATATTAACATCATCAGAAATTATATCTGTTTCTGTACTATCATAAACTTGAAGATTACTTCGTTCATTCTTTAAATTATTTAAGAATTCATCGACTGTTGTATGTGGTTCCATACCTGTAATATATTCATAACCTTCTGTATCACGATTTATAATATAAGTATCAGTTTCTATCATTGGATTAATTACATGAACAGTTATAGTTTTAGTAAGTGCGGGATTTCTAGTTGAAGTAACTTTAATAGTTGTATCCCCTACTTTATTTGGTGTAATTAAACCATCTTTTGAAACACTTAATATAGATGTATCTTGTGGTACATAAGTCATTTCTTTATAATCAGTATTTTCAGGATTATACTTTATATCAATTTGATAATCATTTCCTATCGGTACATTGATTTCTAAATCAGTTTCAAATGAATTAATATCTGTTTTTTTATAAACTTCTATATTAACACTTTGTTGAGTAATTCCATCTTCTGCTATAACAGTTATAGTAATTATATTTTTACCTGGGAATAATTCAGTAACTCCATCTCCTATTACAACTGCGTCTGTTGATGCTGTCGTAACATCAAATGAAATATTCTTAACATCCCCTTCAACTTCTATTTTATAATCACCAATTTCAGAAGAGAATTTAGGATTAAGTGTACTTACTGATGGCTTTATATCAGTAATTGTAGCATCATTGCTTGCTTGTCTTACAATAGTAACCTCATAAGTATTAACTAATCCACTTTGTGATGTAACGTTAATAAACTTTGTAACACTTCCTACTGATAATTGATATGTTTCTAAGCCAGTTACTGTAGCTCCATCGGATATTGTTCCTGATAAAGTTACATATTTTGTACCAATTGGTACATTTAACGTATAACTATTTACTTCAGGATCAAACTTAGGACTTATTTCACCAATATTTGTATTTAAAGTCAACAATTTATTTTCATCACTATTTGCACGTGTAATTGTAAGTTTATATACTCTTTCTGATTTTGTTGAACTAATAACTTTAATATATATGTCATTTGTTCCTGGTTTTAAATTAATTTGTGTTATATCTTTATATTCAACGTAAGAAGAATCAGATTTTATATATACCACGCTGGTAGAAAGTTCAGGTGTCGCTTTTAAATTAACAAAAGAAACTTCATTACCTACATCTAATGTATAATTTTGAATTGTTTTATCAAATTCTGGAACTATTTCATTTTTGCTTACAGATAATACACTCAAATATGTATTACTTGCTTCTTGTCTAATTGCGTCTATAGTATATGTAGTCCCTTCACCATTATAAGAAACTTTTACTATAATAATATTGTGACCCACTTCTAAATTATCATTTCCATATATATCAACTGTAGCATCTTCATTATGTTTAACGTAATTAATAGTTGCACTTTCATATTCATTTGGTATGTTTACAACATAATTAAATGTATTAGGATTGAATTTTGGATTTAATTCACCTTCTAAAACAGTTAAGTTTTCTAATAAAGTTTGTTGTAATTCATTTTCTTTTCTAGTAACATTTACAAAATATGTTTTTATTGTTCCATCTTCTGCTGTTACAGTAACTGATAATTTATTTGTACCTTCAACCAAATCATAAGTTTGATTTCCACTAACAGTAGCTTTTTCTGACTCCGCTATTCCATTTAATGTAATAGAATCAACATAATTTTCAACTTCTACTGTATATGAAGTAGTGTCTTTATCAAATGGTGGTACCAACTCACCATTATTTATTGTTAAACTTTGTAAGTTAGCATTACTATCTTTTTTCTTAGTTACAACAACAGTATAAACTTTTGTTGTTCCATCTTCTGCTGTTACAGTAAGTTTAACAGTTAAATCATTGTCGGTAAGTTTATAAATTCCATTTCCTGTAATTTTGGCTGTGGTATCTTCTCTAACACCAATAATTTGTATTGTATTAACATTGTTTTCTACGTGATAAATATAATTATATTTATCTTTATCAAATTCAAAATCTTTTTCTGGGAATGTTACAATATCGCTTAAATAAGCATTGCTGGAAGCTTTTTTTGTAACAATTACTGTATACTCTAAACTTGTTTTTCCATCTTGAGCAACCGTAGTTATTGTTACAGTATTTTCACCTATTTTTAAGTTTTTATTACCTGTAATTGTATATGTTGCTTTTTCATCCATCATAACAACAGACTCATTAATAGATGTTACTTTACTATCAACTTCCATTGCATATGCATTTTTATTTTTATCAAATGTTGGTGAAAGTGTTCCATAATCAAATGATAATGACTTAATTCTTGCTTCATTTGGACCAGCTTTATAAACATCTAATTGATAATTTCTAATATTTCCTTCATAATTTGTTACTCTAATAACAAATGGATTTTTACCAGAATCTACGTTTAACATTATTTTAGGATCACTTACAATCATATCAACTGTTGTTGTTGATGTAGAACCTAACTTGTAAACTTCTACTTTGGTATATAAAGGTTCTTCAGCCTTCAAATGAAGGTTTATTCTTTTTACATCTTTTCCTACTTCAGTTGTATAATTCATCATTCCTATATTAAATATTGGATCTAATGTCCCTTCATCCATATACATATCTGTTAAACGGTTACTTGCAACAGGTTTTTGCATTCTTGTTGCATGAATAATATAAGTTTTCTTATCCCCATTTTCAGCTGTAACTATTACTTCTATATCTTTTGTTATTTCAACCTCAAGATTAGTATTATTTTTTATTTCTACAGTTGATTCCTTAGAATTTGTTTCATAAATTATTGTTGCACTTTCATATTCAAAAGGAATATTTACACTATATTCTAAAGTGTCTGGATCAAATATTGGCGTTATTACTCCTTCGGCAACTTGTAAGTTTTTAAGTAAATTATCAGAAGATTTTTCTCTATTTATATGTATTACATAATTAATACTTCCTTTATCTAAATAACTTACCGTAAGAGTTATATCATTGTTTCCAGTATTAAGTTCATATTCTCCTAACCCAGAAATATCGTTTAATGTTTCTTTTAAAGTGGCGCTAACTAACACATCTTTTACTTCATTTCCAACAGAAACATTATATTCAAATACATCATTACTATAATTTGGAGTGATTGAATAAATCGTACCATCATGACTAACAGTTAAATCTAATAATTCGAAATCGAACTCTCGATTAATAGTTACTTGATAAGTATTAATACTTCCATTTTCACTTGTAACAATTATAGGTATTATATTTTCACCATACTCTAATATATAACTTCCGTTACCTGTAATATTTTGCATTACTTGTCCTTTTACCGTTGATATAGTAACTTCACTTATTGTTGATGGAACATTAACTGTATAATTATTTACTAAACTATCAAATGACGGTGTTACAGCATGAATTGTTTCTACTCCATTTTTTGTAGATTTTACAGTTATTCCATTTAATAAATTATTTTCACTTGGTTTTCTAGTAGCATGAATATTATATGTTTTACCACGTGTTTTGTCACCTGATAATACTACTACTTTGACTATATTTTCACCTGTTACGAAGTTAGAATTTCCTGATATATATACAGTTTGTTCTGGAGATTCTTTTTCATAAATAATATCTAATGAATTAACCGTACTATCAATTTCAATATAATAATCTAAAACATTTTTTGAAAAACTTGGAGTTAACTCATAGCCCTTAACCTTTAAATTTGCAAGATTAACATTATCGCTTTGTTTTCTTATAATACTTAAAGTATAAGTTGCAGAATCACCAGTTTCTGGAGTAACAATTATATTAAATGTATTCAACCCTTGTTCAATGTCAAATTCACCATTTCCAGTTACTGTTGTATGAGTTGTATCAAATGCAGTTCCCTCAATTTTGATTTTACTGACTTCACTATCTACTTCTAAGACATAATCAAATTTATATTTATTAAATACTTGTAATAAATCTGCAGTATCCCCTGATGAAACTGTTAAGCTTGCAAGTAGATTACTATAAGCTTCATTCCTATATGCATGTATAATATAGTCTCTTTCATTACATCCTTTTCTTGTTTTAACTGTACTTGAACAACTTTCTGATTCTGTATGAACAATTATATCATTTCTTCCAAAGTATAATACTTTTGCACCTTTTATTGTGATATTTTGATTTTCATTTTTCTTCTCAAATTCTAATTCATATTTACCACTTTCTATAGCATTGAATTCAACATTGTATTCATATAAATTTTCATCAAATTCAGTTATATCATACTCTGGTGTTTTAAATGAAATTCCTGCTATGTTAGGATCAGAATTTGCTTCTCTATATACTGTTAAAGTATAATCAAAAATTTCATCCAATGAATTTTTAACCCTAATTATTATTTTATTTTCACCAACTTTTAAATCTTCATTTCCTATTATTTCATAGTTTTGAAGATCATTTTTTGGTGTAACAATAATATTTTCTAAACTAGTTAATTCATTTGGAATATATATTTCATAATCTGTTACATCTTCATTAAATACTTTATCTAGTGTACAAATATCTGTACAATCATCATCTTCATTAAATTTAACTTCTATATTTGATAATTTTAATTCACGTGTTTTGCTACGAGCTAATTGAACTGTGTATAAAGCAACATCTCCATTTTCTGCTGTTACAATAAATTTATATGGATTATCATAAGAAATCTTTTGTGGCAATATTACATTATGAGTAGCATATTCATTACTCAAAGTAATACTCTCTAATGTTGCACTTGTATCTGTATCAAAGATATCATATGTAAATATATTATCTTTGTGTTTAAGTTCAGTTTGATTTACAACTACACTTTCAACATTATTATTTGTAGATAATTCAGGTAATACTGATATGTGGTAGTATTTTTGAACTACACCATCACCTGCTGTTACTGTTATTGTGTAAATATTATTGGGTTTTGTAAAGTCAATATCTAACTTGTTATCTAGCGAAATAATTGCATTTTTATCAGATAAAGTATATAAAATTTCTTCTCTTGTTAATGTCTTCTTTGTTCTTGGAACACGAATTGTATAGTCAGTTTCTTCTGGATCATAAGTTTCTTCAAATGGATAATTCTTTACACTTAAAGAACTTAATGTAGCATCAGCACTATCACTACGAGTGATATTTATAGTATAAGTTTTTTCTTCTTTATTTTGTGCTCTAACTACAACATCTATCTTATTACTACCATATTCCAAATTAAATGGTTGACTTAAATCAGTTATAATAGTAGCTTTTTTATCTGCAAGTGTAGCTGAGATCATTACTTGATTCATTGTACCTAATACAGTTTTATCATATTCTAAAACTTGTGATGAAAAATTTGGTAATGAAACATAATTAACTTTTAGATCCAATAAATCATTATTTGATGATTCAGCTCTGTTTACATTTACAGTATATGTATCTTCAGTTTCATCTTCTGCTGTTACTATTAATGATATTGTCTTACCATTATCTTCTTCATCAAAAATATGACTAGAAGGGTTAGAAGGATTTACAGTTGCACCTTCTGGTAATGTAGCATTCAAAGTAAAGTTTGATGTATTACTAGGAAGAGTTACATTACATGATTTCGTTGTTTGATCCATAACACATTTATATGTATTTCCTAAAGTATCAATATTTACTTCTGTTATGATAGTATTACTTGATTTTTCTCTTGTTACATTTAATGTGTATTTTGACTCAGTTGTTCCATCTTCTGATTTAGAAGTTATTACATACTGTGTTACATTTCCTGAATTTAAATTAATTTCTGGGAATGTTACTACACTATCTGGATCAATAGTTGTATAAGTAAATGACTCTTTATTAAGTTTGCTAATATTATTTGGAACTGTTACTGAATATTCAAGCGTGTCACTATCAAATAAAGGAGTTAATGTATTTCCAATCAAATCTAAGTTTGATAATCTTGATTCATTAGACAATGGTTTCCTGATTTTTACATTATAAACTCTTTTTTCTCCTCTACTAGATGTAACAGTTATAGGAACAAGTAAATATTTTGCATTTGCATCAAAATTGTAATCACCATTTCCCTCAACTGTCGATATAGAAACTTCTGGTGTTGATAGAACATTGCATGAAGTAGTTGAACTATCTGTAAATACAATATACTCATTTATTGTTCTATCAAATGCAGGTTCTAAATTACCACAACTTACATTTAAAGTTGATAGATAATTGTTTATTAGATCTTCACTGCTAATAGTTAAAGTGTAAGTTTTTTCATCCCCATTTTCTGCTTCTACTATAACTGTAATAGTTGGATTAGATGAAACATCAGGAATTGAAACACTATTTTCAAAACTATTTATTTCACTAACAACTTGTTCTGAATTATTTATCATAATACTTTTGATCTTTGAAGTATTTTTTAATGTTTTTAATTTTAAACTAGCTTGTTGTAAACCATTTGGAACAAATACTTCGTATTCTGTTTTATCTTTATCAAAAACAGGATTAAAATCATAATTATTTAATTCAAATGTACTTAACCTAGGATCAGTAGAAACTATTTTTGTTACAACAATTGTATATGTATTTGTAACTTTTAAATCTTCGCTTGTTACCTTTATTGTCACTGTTGATGTACTATCATTACTAAAATTACTATTACCAGAAATTGTATAAGTTGAGTATGGATCAGTTAGAACTATATTTTCTAAATTCAAACTTGTTTCATCTGTTGTAATTGTATAATCAAAATTATTTTTATTAAATATTGGAGTTACATCTATACCTAAACTATCAATAGTAGCAATATCTTTAGCACTTCTATCAACTACAAGATTGTATGTTGTAGTTGTACCATTTTCTGCTTCTACTATTATCATATATATATTTTGTCCGGTTGTAAGTTCAACCTCATTTGATACTACATCACCATTTATATCATAAATTTTATATGAAGAATATTTACTGCTTAAAGTTGGTGTAATAGTAATCTTATGTTCTTTAGTACTTAAAGTATATTGATAACTGTCTGATGAAAAAGTTTCATTAATTCCTTCACTTGTTGTTAAATTAGATAATTTCGAATCACTATTTTTGTTATTTGTAATAGTTATTTTATATGTTCTAACATTACCATTTTGAGCAGTTACATTTATGAAAAAAACATTTTCTCCTAGTTTAAGATTTTGTGGAAAACTAGTAATAATATTTCCATCTACATCGGTAATACTATAAACTGCATTTTTACTTTCCAATGTTGCATTTATAGAAATTTGCTTATCTTCTGTAGTTTTTGTATATTCTAATGTTTCTTTATCAAATGTTTCATTAAATCCTACATTTGTTGTTATACTAGCTAAATAATTATTATCATCTAAAACACGATTAGCATGAATTGTATATTCTCTAGTATCACCAGACTCACTAGTAACCAAAATTTTGATATCATTTATTCCTTCTTTTAAATTAAGGTCTCCCTCTATTTTTACAGTTGCATATTTATTATTAGCAATTGCAGTTATATCAATTTTTTTATCAAATGTATCTAAATTATATTCTAATTGTTCTGGATCAAAACTTGGTGTTAAAGTATTATCTTTTACTTCTAATGTTTTTAATGTGTTATCATTACTTAATTCTCTTGTTACATTTAATGTATATATTCTTTCATTTCCTGTTTCACTGGTTACTTTTATTGTTACTACATTTAAACCAGCTACAAGTGATTTAGCATTTTCGCTTATTTCAACTTTTGCATATTTGTTTGTTGGAATTGCAGTTATATCAAGAGTACGATCGTTTGTTGTAAAACTATAATCTAGTGTATCAGAATTAAAATTTGGTATTAGGTTATTGTCTTTTACAATTAGTGTACTAAGAGAATTATCATCAGATTTTTCCCTAGTTATAATAAGAGTGTACGTTCTAACAGTACCATCCTCTGCTGTTACAGTTATAACATTATTAGAAGGATTTTCTGTCAATAAATTTATATTTTTAACATATACACTACTATTTCCTATTTTAGCACGTTTGTTTCCATCAGCTGTTGCTGTTAGCAATACATTTGGAACTTCATTTGGAAGGGTTAATGTGTAATTGTCGTATAATGGATCGAAATTTGGAGTCAATTTATAAATTTCGCTTCCATTTGTTACTAATAATGATTGTAAATAATTATCTGTATATCCTGCACGATTTACTATAATTTTGTAATCACAAGTTGAACCATCTTCTGCTGTTACACGAACTATAATTTCATTTTTTCCAGCTTGTAAATTATTATAATTTCCAATTATTGTATATTTTGATGTATCAGCTGATGGAACTGCATTGATTGTTAATTTTTCAGTTTCACCTGTTATATACATGTAATATACAAATTTTGTTGATTCAAAAGGTTCTGTTAAATTTGCTTCATCTACAGTTAAACTAGATAATAATGTATTTGCATTTGCTTTTCTATTTATTATAAAAGTATAAGTCAACTTACTTCCATCTTGTGCGGTTACAACTACATTAATTGTATTAGCACCTACATTTAAGTTATATTCGTCTAATCCAGTTACTGTTGCAAGTAATGGATCTTCTAAAATACCTGACAATGATATTTTTGAAACTGAATTCTCAACTACCATGTTATATTTCAAATTCATCTTATTAAAAGTTGAGGTAATTTCTAGTTCTTTAATATTTTCTGAATCTGTAATATCATTTATTGTAAGTTCTTTTAAGAAAGCATTATTACTTTCTAATCTGTTAACATGAACATTATATTGCTTTTGATTTCCATTTGCAGCAGTTACAGTTATTGTAATTATATTTTCACCATACTGTAAATCGGATGAATCTATTTTTACAGTTGCATTTTCATCATCCGCAATTGCTTCTAATTCTACACGCTCTGTTTCATTTGGAACAGTTACATAATAATCAGTTATATTATATGAATAGTTTATTTCATATTCTGGTGAAATCATTCTTAAAACTTTTAAATCCGCATTTCCATCCATATCACGGTAAATGTTGTAATTCCATGACGTTATATGATTTTTATCTTCACTTGTAACGTCTACTTGGAATTTATTATTTCCACCAGACAATTCATACAAACCATCACCATTTACAGTTTGAAAATAGTGAGCTTTATCAACAACCATAACAATTTCTCTAATTGTATATGGAACTTTAACATTATATGTATTAATTTCAGGATCAAATTTATAATCACATGCACCATCTAAAGTTGCACAATACTCTTCTATTAATCCATTTATGAAAATATTTTTTGGAGTTGCATTTGTATCTGCATCTCTTGTAACAATAACTTTATATGTCTTTGTATATCCATTTTCTGCTGTTACTACTAAAGGAATTTCTGTTGTTCCACTTTCTATTGTATAATTTCCATTTCCTACAACACTTGCTTTACTATCAGCAGGAACACCTTCAATATTAATTTCAACTTCATCTGAATTTAGTTTTAAATAATATGTATCAACATTATAATCCCATTCTGGTGTCATAACACCTTTATTAGATATAATTCCATCTAAGAAATTATTTTCACTTTGTTGATATGGAATAGTTACTTTAACATAACCATTTCCAGAATGTCCTGTTTCCATTGTACCAGTTGGTGATTTAAAATAATTTGAACCACTAACTGTATTAGCATTTGTTAAATAATACTTGCTATCAAGTAACCACTCTTTTGCGTTTTCAATTACATAGGCAGTTTCAGAAGTATATATAAATCCTGATCCACCTCCACCACCATTTGACCAACCACTTGTTGCTCCAGAGCCACCGCCGTACCAGCCGCCGCCGCCTCCACCTCCAAAGTAGTTTCCGCCACTAGTTGGTGCATTTGCGCCTATACCAAATTTTCCTATTGTACCAATTGCTTTATTATATTTTCCGTATGTTCCTCCGTCTGTTTGAGTACCTCCACCAGCTTGAGTTCCACAAGATCCACTTGCACTTGAACCTCCACCATTAAGTCCTCCTCCAACAGCTCCAGCAGCACAGCCATCTGAACCATGACCGCCTCCACCTCCGGCTACAATTACACGACTATATAATGAATCAGTTCCAATACGTATATCGGATGCTCCTCCACCTTTTCCTACACGTGAAGAACCACCACCATTAAATCCTCCATTTGCTCCACTACCACCAGCGTAAGCATAAAGGATTGTTCCTTTTTCTAAATAGACTGTTCCATATGAGTAACCTCCACGGCCACCTCCGGCTCCTCCTTGAGCTCCCCATACTTCTAATAAATATTCATGGTCATATGGAATTATTATTGTTTGAACGTTACCATTATATCCTAGATTTTTTTCATATCCACTTACAGTAACTCTTTTTGCATGTAAAGTATAAGTTGTAGGATCAACATGTGGTTCTGTTACTGTAATAATGATATCAAATTTATCTGATTGAATATATCCATCACCAGACACAGTAGCTTTTGCTTCTCCATCGTAAAGTTCAACTAGTGTGTCAATTGAAGCTATATGACTCTCAAATTCAATATCAAATTCTGTTTTATCATCAGTTATTGGGAAATCTATTACTGACCCACCACTACTATTAAATGTTAGTTTTTTTATTTTACTAGAATGAGGTAAGTTAATATTTAATGTATAAATTTTTGTACTTGTACCTGTTTCATTTGTTACTGAAATAGGTATGCTGTAATAATTATTTTTATTAGATATATGTCCAATATTTGTGATGATTTGATCTGATGATCCTTTGTCAACAGTTAAATTATATTCGTCCATATAGTATGGTAAATTAACATTATATGTATATGTGTTCTTATCAAACGAAACATCTGAAAATTCAGATATAGAATGTTCATCAAAATATATATTATTTAAATAATCTATATCATTTGCTTCACGATAAATGTGATAACTAAATACTTCAACAGCACCATTTATATATGTAATTGTTATATTAAATGTGTTATCACCGACATGAATTTCTCTAGTTCCATCACCTTCTACACTTAAAATTGAATCACTGTCTGTAACTTTAAAAGTTACTAAAGATGAATCGTTACTATCCAATGTACCGGTGTAATCTTTTACATCATAATCAAATTTTTTATCCAAAGTGACATTGTCACTAACAATAATATCAAAATCGTATGATAATGAGAAAGATATTTTTACAAATCCATTTCCTTCATGTCCTGTTTCTGTTCCACCTGTTGTATTTGGGAACGAAGTATTTCCAGCTTTTGTTGAAGCTTCCATTAAATATTGGCTAGGTAATAATAGGTATTCACTTGGAACGGTTGTAGAATTAGCACTAGTCCAGACAAATCCTGAACCACCACCGCCACCTTTATCATCATCAACAGAGCCATCTACACCAGCTCCTCCACCGCCGTACCAGCCACCGCCGCCACCGCCGCCGTAGCCTCCATTTGCAGCTATACCTGAGCCACCTTGTCCAAATGTTCCATAATTATTTCCAGCTTTTATTTGCGATGCACCTTCAGCTCCTGATCCATAGCTTCCAGCTCCAACACCACCAGTTGAGCCTCCACCGACTCCACCAGTATTTTGTGGTGCTCCTACTGAACCACCACCACCAGCAACTATTAAACGGTTATATAAAGATTGACCACCTATACGTATATCAGATGCTCCTCCACCATAGATAGTTCCGTACCCAGCTTTGCCACCGCCATTCCATCCGCCAGCATTACCGGAGCTTCCAACATATACATAAAGTATTTGCCCTTTATTTAAAAATATTTGTCCTGTAGAATATCCACCTTTTCCACCGTTATTATTTCCACGATGTCCACCTTGTGCTCCCCATGCTTCTAATGTATAAATACCTGCCGCTGGGGCAACAAACTTTTGTGGAAGGCCGTTGTATGCATAACCATATGAACCAGTTGTCCCACTCATCAAATAATCACTTTGTTTATGAAATGTTATTTTATAATTAACTGTTAAACCTGTAATATCATTTTTTACATCTACACTATAAACATATTGTTTTTCATTTGTAATATCATAACTTCCAGTGTAGCTTTCAACCATTGAATAACCTTCATTTAGTTGAAAATTAACATTTATTTTTTTTACACTATCCAAAACTGAAATATGATATTCATATATTGTATAATCAAAATCTATTGGAATTTCACCATCATTAATAGTTATACCGCTTACACCATTAATTAATTTTGGGCTGATTCTAACGTATCCATTTCCTGTATGACCAGTTTCTGTTACTCCACTCGGATTTTTAAAGCTTACATTACCATTGGATAAAGTGGCGTTGCTTAAATAATTTTTATCTGTTACTAAATATCCTTCTGGCACATATTTACTATTCTCACTAGTAAAGGCAAAGTTGGATCCTCCACCCCCACCTTTATCATCATCAGCAGAGCTATCTGGATTAGCTCCTCCACCGCCATACCAGCCGCCTCCACCGGCACCGCCATAGCCGCCGCTTCCAAAAGCGCCGTTTCCGCCATACCCAAAGCCAGCTCTATAAGAACCTGCAGCATTAATTGCACCAGCAGTACCTCCAGTACCACAACCATTATCAGCACTTAGCCCTGCAGCAGCACCAGATATATTACTAGCACCTACTGAGCCACCACCACCAGCCACTAATATTCTATTATAAAGTGAATTTCCACCAAAGCGAATGTCTGTAGCTCCTCCACCATACATGTTAGTAGTTTCACTCCATACACCACCTGTTGAATAATATCCGTTAGTGTGTCCTCCACCATTCCAGCCTTTTGTTTTTCCATCTTGTGAAAGAGTAGAGCCGCTTCCACCAACGTATATATAAAGAACTTCTCCTTTTACTAGATACATATCTGCTTTAGCGTACCCACCTTTTCCACCATTATTAGATCCTCTGTGTCCCCCTTGGGCTCCCCATGTTTCTAATGTATAAATGCCAGTTGCCGGAACATAGAATTTTTCATAGTTTCCAGTGTAAGAATATCCATAAGATACTACATCACGATTTTCTAAATACGCATTTTGCTTTTTTACATTTACAGTATAGACTTGAACGACTCCTGTTTCTTCATCAGTTAAAGTTATTGTATTTGTTACTGATAAATTATTAGTCATATCAGTGCTTCTATTTGATTGTGTTAAAGTATAACCATCTTCTGTTGAAATATTAAATCTAATATTTTCAATATCATTATCTACTGTTAAATTATATTCATATAAATTGTATTTATAATCAATTGGTACATTTCCACGATTGATTTCAAAATTAGTTATTCCATCAAGTTCTAAAGCAGTTATTTTGGCATATCCATCTCCTGCTCTTGAACCTGTTGAATAATTAACATTTGTCATATAATAATCGGGGGAAACTGAATAACCAGTTGGAACATATTGTTTAGTTTGAGTGTTCCAAGTAAAGCTTGAACCGCCTCCACCTCCACGATCATCATCAGCAGAGCCATCAGGAGTAGATCCACCTCCACCATACCAGCCACCTCCACCGGCACCAGCATGGCCTCCTGAACCTGATGTTCCACTTCCGCCAAAGCCAAACCCTGCACGAAGAGAACCAGCACCAGACAATGTTGCTCCTACACCACCAGTTCCACATCCAGAAGAAGAGCCCCCAGTTAATCCGCCAGCACCACCAACTTTATCGTTAGCACCTACGGTTCCTCCTCCACCGGCTACTATTAATCTTGATTTTAAACTAGCTTCATTATCCCAAGCACCATTTACAAATCTAATGTCTGTAGCTCCTCCACCATACGTTTTTAAAGTTGGCTGAGCTCCTCCACCATTATATCCTCCATGTGTTTTTCCTGAACCACCGACATATATATATAAAATATCTCCACGTTTTAAATATACTTCACCAGTTGTATATCCACCTTTTCCACCATTATTAGCACCACGGTCGCCTCCTTGTGCTCCCCATGTTTCTAATTTATATATACCACTTCGTGGTACAACAAATGTTTGATAATCCCCACTATATTCAAATTCATATGTTGGACCTGCAGCATTTACTTTAGTTATCATAAATGGACATGCAAAAAAGAATATTAACGCAAACGCTAATATAAACTTTATAGTAAATTTTTTTTCAATTTTTTTAGTTTCTACCATACTATCATCGTCCATCTTACTATCTTAATAATTATATAATATTTTTTAAATTTTGTCATCATGCAATAGATATATTTTAAAAAAAAAGTACTTTTTCAAGCACCTATTTTTCACTTTCAAAACCACAATCTAATATTACATCAATACTATAATCTGTTTTTCCATATGGTTCTTTTGGATAAATTACTACCATTGAAGTATTTTTATTACATTCTTCATTAGTTTCTTTATTAATAAAAGGGTTATTTTCATCCGTAGTTTCTGTTTTTTTAGAACGAAGCATATTGTCTAAACTAACTTTTATTCCAATATCTTTGTATTTTTCTAAAAAGACTTTTCTCTCAGTTTCATTTTTTCCTATTTGATTGTAATAAAAATCTTCATAGAATTGAACTCCCATTTCTTTAAGTGATTTGGTTAATTGTTCTGAATTGCTTATTGTTTTTTTCTTAAGTGTGAATATTAAAAATATTGATAGAACAACAACTATTATTATTACACCTGAAATTATACAATTTTTAATTAATTTTGAATTGTTTTTGTCTTTCATACAACATTACCTACCTTGGATTTAATTATACCACAAATAAAAATTATTAGATAGATTTTTTATAAATAAAAATAAATTTAATCTCAAAATAAAATATTTTTATATTTATAAAGTTTTCCACAGCAAAAAAGTGCACAGCACTTTATTCTACAAATTCAACTGGTTTTTGATCTAATCTATCTAAATAAAAATCGTTTAAATATTTCTTGCTTCTATCTGTCATTACATCATTTATTGGAATCAATGTATAATCCTTTAAAACTACATAATCATAAGTAAAAGTTAAAACATCATCATAAAACTTGGTTAATAAATCTATTTTCATAGTAGTTGTATATACATTTCCATTATCTGAATAATCAATTAATTCATAAAATCCTTTATCTGTTTTTACTATTCTGTCATTATAAATATGTAATATTTTTTCTTCTTCATAATTGCCATTTACTTTATAAGTAGTTGCAGGAACTGTTCTTTTCTCGGTAAAATGATAATATTCTTCTACTATTTTATAGATTATATTATCTTTTACATAAAATAGATTGCATCGCATATCATAATTTCTAGTAAGATTATGCGCCACCGAATATAAATCAGTATTTGTATCTTTGAATTTATATATAGAATTTTCAAACATTTCATATCCTTCTTTTACTTTATTATCTACATTATCATCATAAATTACATATTTTTTACCTGTATCATCATAAAAGTATATATCTGAGCCATATGGAATGCCTATATTTGTTACTTTAATATTTTCTGGAATATCATACACCTTTTTGTAACTAACTTCATCTATTTTTAGTTTTTCTGGATCGTAAATGTAAGCTTTGTTATTAGATATAAATGCATAATTTATAAAATAAGAGTCTTCATTTAAAACTTCTCCACCTGCAAAAGTATAATAATTTGCTTCTTGCTTTGTTTTACCATTTTTCTTAAGTACAGCTTCAAGCAAGTTGACTGGTTCTGTATCTGTTTTATCAGTTAATTCAGGTGTTTCTGTTGTTTTTGTATTATTTTTATTAAATAACTCAAAACATAAAATACCAACTAATAATATAAATATGATAATACAAATTAAAATAATTTTTTTATTTTTCATATTTCACCTATTTTTCAATATATCCACTTGTTTTTTCTGTATACATATTATCAGTTATTGATTTATATCTTTCGCCTTTATAATCATCGGTAAAACCATTGTAAGCTTTATATATATCACCATTTTCAGTATCATAAACTCTTTCATAACCTAATGTTGCATCACTTTGTTTTTGACTCATTATATCATAAGTTTTACTTCTGTTTTCCCAAGCATTCATATATGAATCAAAAGCTTTTTGTACACTAGCGCTTAATTCTAATGCTTGTTTAGTTTGGGCATTACCATCATCTATAGTTTTTTGAACATAAGAACTATTAAAGTCTATTGAATTAATTGATTGTAATAAAATATCTTTATAATCTATAAATTTATCTTTTGCAGATGTAATGGCCATTATGTCATATACCATATAATAAGCTGTATCTACACCACCCATATAATTATTACCAAAATTAACCACGGAAGCTAAAAACATACCTTCTGCTTCTTTATTATTTTTATCATTAAATGTAGCTCTTAAAACTTTGCTGTCCAAAGCAACACTTTTCATAGACGCACTAGATTCAAATTCTTCTAATTTGTTAAAGTTGTTAATAGTTGGAAAATTTATTGTTGAAAAACTTGGATCAATTGATTTAATAAACGTAAAAATTTCATTAAATTTTTGGTAAAAACCTTCTGTCGTTGGATTATCTAAAACTACTGCATCGGCAAATAATTTATATTGAGAATTATATCCACTCATACTATAATAATTTTGCCAAAATGATTTTGACGCATTATTTTTTAGTAATGGTTGTACCTTTAACATTAAAAATATTTGATTTCTATCATCATTAGGATCATATACTCTTATTGCGTAATATATACCACCACCACCTGTTTCAACTACCCATCCTTTAGGTTTTTTCATAGTAAACGCATTATTTGTGTATTCCTCTAAAGTTATTTCACTTACTTCATTTTTAACTATTTTCACTTTTTCTTTTTTATCAGTTTTATCAGAAGGATTTAAACCTCCCATACTTACACCAGCTTTCTTAGTAAGTTTAATAGTAATGAATGCAGAAATAATTAATACTACAAATATTACTATAATGATTATTATTTTTGTTTTACTTTTCATGATATCTCCCTCCATATTTATATTATTATAATTAAAATATATTTTTATAACAACTCACTTGTCACTTAAATCAATGTTTTTGCAGACAACTTTTTTGTTATTTTTAAATATATAGTATAATATATATGAGGTGTCAAAAATGTTTTTTAAAGATTTACTTAATAATTACTTAAGAGAATTAAACTGTACTTCAAAAGAATTATCTATTGAATCAAATATATCAGAAGCTGTTATAAGTAGATATCGCAGTGGTCAAAGAATTCCTAAAGAAAACAGTATACAAATAAATAATCTAATAAATGCTCTATACAATATTTCGTTAAAAAAAAATATTAAACTTAATAAAAAAGAAATTAAAGAGAAACTTATAAATTCTATTAATGAATATAATTATTTTAATTACGAAAATTTTAATAATTTAATATCTACAATGAATATCAATATAAACGAAATGTCAAAATATATTGCATTTGATTCTTCACATATTTCAAGAATTAGATATGGAAAAACAAAACCATCGGATTCAGAAGATTTCAGTAAAAGAATTTGTAACTATATATTTGAAAAATATAACAACAAAGATAGCATTCAAAAATTATCAATAATACTTGAATGTGATGCAACAGATTTTAAAAAAATATGTAATTCATTATATAATTGGCTTACAAAACAATCAAAAGGCAACACTCAAATAAATGATTTTTTGAATAAACTTGATAGTTTCGATTTAAATGATTATATTAAAGCTATAAAATTTGACAAATTAAAAGTTCCAAATATACCTTTTTATAGATCAAAAACAAGAAATTATTATGGTATTGAAGAAATGAAAAATGGGGAATTAGATTTCTTTAAAGCTACTGTTTTATCTAAGTCTAAGGAAGATATCTTTATGTGTAGTGACATGCCTATGGAAGATATGGCTAAGGATATAAATTTTGGTAAAAAATGGATGTTTGCAATTGCTATGAGTTTAAAAAAAGGATTACATTTAAATATAATTCATAATTTAGATAGACCATTTAATGAAATGATGCTAGGACTTGAAAGTTGGATTCCAATTTATATGACTGGTCAAATATCACCATTCTATTTAAAAGATACCAAAAATAATATATATAATCATCTAAATTATACTTCTGGTACAGTTGCACTTTATGGTGAATGTATAAATGGATTTCACAATAAAGGTAAATATTATTTAACTAATAAGAAAGAAGAAGTAAACTATTATAAAGAAAAAGCAAATTTGTTATTGAAAAAAGCATCTCCTCTTATGGAAATATATAACGAATTTGATAAAAATACATTTAAAGCATTTTTATTAAATGATGCAAAAATAAATGGAGAAAGGAGAAGATTTTTACATTCTTTACCTTTATTTACTATTGACGATAAATTATTAAAAAAAATATTAAATGATAATAAAATTCCTAAAGAAGATATAAATGTTATTTTAAAATATAAAAAAGATGAAGAAGTAAATATCAATTTAATTTTAAAAAGTAATATAATTACTGATAATATATTTGTAAAAACAAAAGAAGAATTTAGTAATTCAAATATTTATTTGTCACTTGAAAATATTTTTTATAATAAAAAAATAAAATATAATTATTCTGAATATTTAGAACATATAAAAAGTACTAAAGATTATTGTAAAAAAAATAAAAATTATAAACTAAATATTCAAAAAAATAAAACTTTTTCTAATATTTCATTAATAATACTAGAAAACAATTATGTTATAATTTCTAAAACTGAAAATCCTAATATTCATTTTGTTATTAAACATCCTAAATTAGTCGATGCAATAAAAAACTTTACTCCTTTAGTAACAGAGTAAAGCTTTTTATTTTTTTATTTTATCAAAGTACACATCATAATTTTTATCTTTTTCTTCTTCTATTGTTTTTATTATACTTTGTTTATAATCATCAGTATCATTAAAACCCTTAAATGTTTTTGATCCTATAATTGTATATGGAACTCCAGTAACTTTTTCTCCCATACTACTTGCAAATGCATTTAATATGTCCAAATTCTCTTCATTATACCAAACTTCAAATGTATATAAATTATAATATTTACCATATTTAGTTTTTATTGATTCAAAAAATTCTTTTTCTTTTTTACAATGTGGACAACCATCACCCCAGAATAAGTAAATATTAACTTTGTTTTTTTCACGTACTACATTATCTAAATTTATATCATATGAGGTGTCTAATGTAGTATCATTTGTCACATTATTTTCTTCTTTTTTACTTGGCAATTTTATATAAGTAGATAACCACGTTTTAAAAGCCTCTTCTGAATTGTAAATATCAATATCTTCATCGTTATCTGCTTCTAAGTAATCAATTATTTTACCATCTTTAAAAATTACAAATGAAGGATAATATTTTATATATTTTTCAAGGCTTGTATTTTTTATTGATGTAAATTTTATTTTATAAAAGCTTATAGGTGTTGTTTCTTGAAATTTTTTTAAAATACTTTCAAATTTAGATGAAGTATCACATAATGGTTGATATATAAATAACGCAAATGATTTTTTTTCATTTATTAATTCGTTTAAATCTTTTGTTTCAATTTCATTTAATGTATTTGTTCCATAATACCTTTCATCTAAAGAAAATATTTCATTTTTATTTTCTTTTTTTATTAATAAGAAAGTTAATAATACAAATATAACTATACATAGTATTATTGAAAATATAAGTATTTTATTTTTCATTTAATTCCTCAAAGTTTATATCATGATATGAAACTTTCCAAAAGTCATATGTTATTTTTCCATCTTTAATATTTTTAACTTCAACATTATTTTTTCCTTTATAATACCAATAGCCACCTACGTTATAAATTTTATCTTTATCCCATCCTAATGAAACAAGTAAATTTTTGGTCATTCCTGCATAACCTCCTCCACCGCACATTAGAAATATGTTTTTATCTTTTGGAAATAGATATTCTAATATATCTAAAGATTCTTCATAGTTTGCTTTATAAGTACCATCTGAAACTTGTGTGAATAATGTTTTACCAGCATAGCTACTTCCTACTTCTTCTGGAAGACCTGTTACATTAACTAAGTATGGATATGGAACCACTTCAAATCCTCTTACAAAACCAGATAAATATGAATCGCCTCCTATTGCCTCATAATTGCCTGGATCTTTTAGCATTCTCATATCTCTATATACTGAATCAGTTCTATCTAAATAATTATCTATTGTCTCTTCATTTATATTTTTATCTATTCCGAATTGACCTCTAATTCCACTTGATACTTCTGGTTTTGGAAGGTTATTACCACGGTTTAAAAATATTAAACCTGATGATAATACTACAAGTATTATTACTGTTATGGTGATTTCTATTTTTTTATTTTTCATAATTAACTAGCATTCCTTTCTTTCGTCCTTTCAATAATAATTTTATAGTAATATATAATTACTTTTCAATAACGTAAAAGTTGAACTTCTCAACTTTTAGTTGAAATATTATTTATTACAATTTTCTTCTATTTTTAATGGAACTTTATATGTCGTAGTCTTATCAGACTTATCTGTTGCATTTATTAGTAAATATAATGAATTATCACTATATTCCTTGCAAACTTTTTCATAGTTATTAACAACTAAAGTAATTTGTTTTAAAAAAGTTTCTAATTTAATATTTTGGTTTTTATCAGAGTTATATGTTTTTATTTTTCTTTCTATATTTCCAGATGTTTCATATAATGTACACTCTATTTTTTTATATTCAATATTATTATCTCCACCACAATATTCAATGTTTGAAATATAAATAGCAGATTTATTATTATTATAAGCAATGTTACCCGAAATATTAAAGTCATTACAAGTTGTGGATATTGTTTTAAAATTAAAATCTTTATTTTTTAACAAGCAAGAAATAATACAAATAATTATTAGTAAAAAAACTACTGATAATATTATATATACTATAAAGTTATTTTTCTTTTTATTTATATTGAGTTCTCCATTATATATTTCTTCTAAGCTTATATTAAAATCTTTGCTTATTTGTTTGATTAAAGCAACATCTGGCATATTTTTTCCATTTTCCCATTTACTAACTGCTTGATATGTTACATTATATTTATCGGCAAATTGTTTTTGTGTTAAATTATTTTTTGTTCTTATTTCTTTTATAAAATTTCCTATTTTTTCTTGATCCATAAGTTTTTACTCCCTTTACAAAATTATAACTTAATATATATTTTTTAACAATATTTTTTATTTATAATCTTACTAAATAAAGCTGGTGTAAAGTTTTAAATGCTAAATTATTTGTTAATTTTTGAAAATATTACTTTTTCTAATTTAAAATTAATACTTTATTAACTTTTATAAATAATTTAATTATAAAAAATTGTAAAGAAAAAACAAACTTTTTAAGTTTATTTTAACATTCTAATATCCATTCTTGTAAATATTTTATTTCTGTATGACAATATTTGCAAACTTTATCAATTGCATTTATAGAGGCTCCACAGTTTTGACATTTTATCATATTAACTTTGTTATTTAATTCTAAAACTCCATTTTCATTATGTCTCATAATATAGTTATCTTTAACAATTTTAGATTTTATTTTATTGTTTTCAAAATATATGATTCTTACATCTGCACACACTTCTACATAATTTATATTATTTTTAACGTAATTTTTAAACTTAATGTAATCTAAGATATCATAATCAATTACATTGCTTTTATTATAATAATACTTTCTTACTTCATAATTTAAATTATTAAAAAATTTCTTTTTATCTATTTTTGTTTTATTCCAAAATTTAATTTGCTTTTCATTTTGTTTATTTTTATATATTTTTATTGGAGTTAAAATAATATATGCATCTATAATGTAAAAAAGATAATATAAAACTAAGGATATTATTAAACTAGATACAACTATTTTTGATATATCATAATTATTAAATGTTCTAGATGTTGTTTTTATGTATATGTAACTAATAATAATGCTTGTTATTAAATCAACTATTCCAGTTACTATTCTATAAATATTGCTTCTTAAAACTTTATCATAATGATATTTGCTTCCTAAATCTTTATCTATATAATCAATATTATAATAAGTTCTACAATATGGACACCCATTTTCAAACTCTTTTATGCTTGATTCAAATCCACAGTTTTTACATTTGTAGTTTGTAGTTTCAAGTTCTTTAGAAATGAATGTATATTCTATTCTTGAGTCAAATAAATTTTCTTTATGGATTAATTTATTTTTTAAGTAATATTGTTTTTCACATCTTATACCATTTATAATATCATCATTTATAGAATTATCTGTGTTTCGTTCTAATATTTTATTTCCTACTATGTATTTTGTTTTTATATTTATTCCATAATCTTTTAATTTTTTGTTATGAAAGTTATCAGATATCAATGACATATTTTTCTCCTATTAATTATTATTGTTATTATTGTTATTATTGTTATTATTAGATGAAGATCCTCCGCTTGAATAAGAACTAGATGATGGTACATAATGATCAATCGTCCTAAAAAAATCATTGCTCATAACTAATCCATCTATTGCAGAATTGGTAATATATGATGGAATAACTTCTAGTACTTTTAATCCTATTTTTAAAGTTATATTGTTTTTTCCACCTATTACTTTTCCTTTGGGATTTTGTTCTAAAAAGGAATAAACTTTTTCTAAATTATCATCAGTTAAAGAATAATATTTAGCTAAATCTATGCATCTTTTTTTTCTAATTAGTTCTTCATATGTGTCTGGTTCTTTGTTCATTTTTTTATTTCCTCCTTATCAATATAATAAAATTCTATATTTTGGAATGGCAAATTTATTGCTTGAATGTGATAATACACATTATTTTTTTGTTTTATATAATGGTAATCTCTTAGTGAATATGTTGTAAAAAATATGTTGTTAGGCATATCAAATGTTAAAGAATGTTTATATTCATTTATTAATGAAGTTATATCATATTCATAATAATCTTCTTTATCTGTTTTTGTATTATCTAAAACACCTTTATATACTTGATGGGTAAATACATGTCTTTGTTTTGTTCTTTGTTCATCTCCATATGTTACTAAATCACCACTTAATAACATTATATATAGTGAGTTATTTTCAGGATAATCACATTCTTCATTAATCATATGTTTTTTCATATATATTTTAATTTTACTTTCTGGTGTTACATATATAAAATCTCTTACTTTTTTTATTATTTGAGATGATAGCTTATATTCTATATCATCTACTTTTAAAATAAATACATTGTCATCGTATATATATTTTAATTTTTTATCTTGTTTAATAATTTCTTCTAATTGATTATAATCATTATTTCTTTTAGGTATATATTTACTATTATCTTGTGCCCTCATTTTAATCAAATATTGGTACACAAATTCATCATTGTATTCATCTATATTATAGTTTCTATCCTTATATAATTGTTGTTGTAATTTACAAGTATAACTTTTATTTGTATTGTATGTATTTTTTACAAATGGACAACCAGTTTTACATAGGTACAAATATCCACATTTTGTGCATTCTTCCGCTAAGGGCATTTTATTATGGTTTGAAAATATTTTCTTTTGAGCAGTATTTAATATTTCTTCTACACTATTTTCATATATATTTCCATAATAGTAATCTTTATTTTTTTGACCCCTTACACATGAATATATATCCCCATTTTTTTCAAGTAAGAAAAATTTTTCTCCGCAATTATCACAATTAGTACAGTAGCCTGGTCCAAATTCATCAAACCATGGACCATTTACTCCAACTGTTAAATCGGTTCCATTAAATTCTTTGTGCATTCTTTTATAAAATTCAACTTGTTCTTCTTCTGTTATATGATGTAATATTCCATTTGAATTATAATCAAATCCTATCATGAAATTAAAATCATTCATATCTAAACATGTGTTTTTATTTAAATATTTGATATCTTTTATTATTTCTTCAATATGATTATAATGTTCTTTAAAAATAGTAGAAGAAACTTTTTTCTTATTCGGAATATTTCTCATCAGTTCTATGTTTTTAAATATTTTATCTAATGTTTTTTTATTACCTTTTGTAACTCTATATTTATCATGAAGAAAGAGTGGTAAATCTACACTTCCTGATATAGATACATTAAATTCTTTTATTGTATCTATATGTTTTTCTAAATCATATAGATTCGTTTTTATGTGTGGTGTTCCAACTTTAAATCCTGCGTTTGTTATGATATTTCTATTTTTATTATAGTAATTACTAATATACTCTATAATATCATGAAAATCTTTTTTTGAAAGTGTTGTTACTTCTCCACCATGAAGTGAGATATTAAAGGGAATAACATTATTTTGTCTAAATTTTTCTATTGCATATTCTAAAGTTTCAAGTGGCTTATATTTTGTTTTTTCATCTTTGGTATTCTCTTCTAAATAACAGTATTTGCACCCCATATTACAAGCCATTGTTGGAACATATAATAAATGTATATACTTATTTTCCATGTTTAACCTCTAATTATAATATACATTTAAAGAAACACTATCTGTTCTATTAAAAATATAACTTGAAGATATTTCAACAGCTACATTTTTATTAATTTCTTGATAAGGTGCATCTTTTGTTAACATAAAATTAACAGTTCCATCAGTGTCTTTATATATTAAATTAAAAGAATTTGAATTTCCTTGTTCTAAAACATTAACAAGTTCTATACTAAAACTAGATGATTTGGAATCTGATTGATATGGAGTTATTGTGATTTCTTGATTTAACTTTATATATCTATATGTATCATATTTATATTTATTATTTGATGCATTGGTTAAAGTATTTTCTCCAAATCTTTTTACTACAGTAGGACTTTCTTTAAATGCTCGACTATTTACAGAAGTTTCTTTAGGAAGTGTTATTTCATCCAAATTTAAACACATTCTAAATGCAGAAGATCCTATTTCTTTTAACTTGCTATTTTCTGTTAAAGTAACAGTTTTAAGTGATGTATTTCCATAAAATGCATGGCCACCAATTCTAGTAACACTATCTGGAAGTGTTATTGATTCTAATGACCTACATTCTTCAAATGTGTTTCCTCTTATTTCAGTTAAATTATTTGATAATTTAATACTTTCTAAGGATGTTGCATTATAAAAAGTTTCTCCGCCCATATATGTTAAAGTGTCTGGTAATTCTATAGTTTTTAGTGAAGTACAGTTATAGAATGCTCCTCCACCTAGATATTCTAAGTTTTTTGGAATATTAATTTTAGTTAATTTTTTATCATTTTTGAATGCACGACCTCTTATTTCTGTAATTGTATCTGGAAGTGTTACTTCTTCTAAAAATGGCATATTTGAAAATGTATTTCCTCTTAAAGCTACAACATTTTCACCCTTATATGTACTTGGTATAGTAACAGTTTTAAAATTAGTTAATCCAAAAGTATAAAACCTTACTGCATAGCCATTGTCCATTTTTTCATAAAATACTCTTGGATTCATGAAAATAATAAGTGGAATTATAAGAGCTAAAAACATGCCTGAAAGTGTAATATATTTAGTATTGTTTTCTACTAATTGAGATTTAGTATTCATAACTATATTTGATACTTTTTCACTAGGTCTTGATTTTAGTTGTTTTTTTAAATATACCATTAAATTATATTTTCTTGAAACTTTAAAAAATATAAATAATATAATTGCTCCTATTATATATATAACCATTGTTAAATGAAAGAATATTAATGAAATATAAATAAATAACAATATAGAAAATATAACATTTAAGATTTTTTTCTTTTTTAATACTTCCCTTGGAATTAATTTTGTGTTTCTATCTATATTTGCTTTTTTTAATTCTCTATCAATAAATTCTTCTACCATGGCATTTTCATTTAAATCAAAGATACTATCATATTGTGGTTTTACACTTTGAATTAAAACTTCTTCTATTTTTGTTCCACAACTTGCACAAAACTTATTATCTGCATTTAATGTAGCCCCACAATTTTGACATTTTTTTATTACATTAACAGGATTTTGTACAGGTTTAGTTTTTAATTTAAATGGGGATTTTTTTGTTATTACTGAACATATAGGCACAGCTATAAATGCTCCAATAAAGATTGCAAAAAAATCAATTGCTGTCATAACTTCAGGTATAAATAAATCAAAAACTAATAATATTATTGCTCTAATTACAAATAATTTAATAAATAAACTTTTTAATTCACCTTCTTCACTTAACACATTAGCAATTGGGAAGAAAACAAATATTGACATATGTATTGTAGTAAACAACTGTGTCATTATTGCTTCAGATACAGAGCCTGTACTTGCAAAAACTTGAAGTGGTAACATTAATAATGTTAATAATAAAATTTTTTTCATAAATACGACCTCTCAAACTATTCTTATTTTAATTATATCATCTTTTTTTAAATTTCCAACCAATAAAGATGAATTAGGATCATGTAACTTGTAGTTCTCTATAACTTGATTTTCATCATAATTTGCATAACAATATTTACAAAAATGTTTGCAGGTATTATATGCACCGATATCAACCATTTTTACACAATTACATTTTTTTCTTTTCTTCTATACATTTTATATTTAAACTTATATTTAGCTTAGACATATTATACAAAATTGACTTTTATTGATGCAATAAAACTATGGTTCATATTCATTTTTGATAAAACATATAAAAAGAAACAAGTTTTATAAAAAATTGTTTCTTTATTAATTATCTTCAAGTATTATTTGACCATCCGTAATTGGTATATTTGGGAAACTTGCATCCATTAATGTGAAGTTTCTAACTGGTGCTGTTGGATTTATTATTTGTACTGTTTCAGAAGCTTCAGTCATCACTATTGATTTAACAGTATCTTCAAATGTGTGTCCTCCATCACTTGATACTTGTTTGTAATATATTGCAGTACTTCCTGATTCAGCAAATGGAACATTATTAAATACAGCGTTTCCATCATCATTAGTTGTTATTTCATTTCCAACTATTGTTCCTGTACTATCTGTTCTTATAAATTTGGCACCAACAATTTGTATTCCAGTATTAGGATCTCCTGTATCTGTAACATGAAGTGTTAAAGTCCCTTTGGCACTTATTGTAAATGCATATGTAGTCGTTCCATCTGCAATGGTAACACTTTTTGGCTCAAGTGTTGATGCATCATATCCACCGGCAACAGCTTGGGCATTATATGTTCCTGTAACAAGTTCAATACTTCCTTTACCATTTGTTATTGGGATTGTATGTCTTGCCATAATATCATCTTCCCTCCTTCTATTTTTATATTTGGATAATATTTGTCCTTTAATAAAAATGTAACAAAATGTTCTTTTCTTTTATTGTCACTAATATTTATACAATAAAGCTTATTCTTTCTTGCAATTAAAGGAATTTTAATAATTGATAAATTAGAATATATGACTAATTTATATACCTCATTATTGCATATTGATATTTTTACTTTTCCAAACCTATCTGTTATTCCATCAAAAACAATCTCATTACATTTATCTTCTAGTTTTATTTTTAAATTACTTAAGCTTATACTTTTATTACTGCAGAGTTTAATATAAATATGATCATTTGTCATAATTCACCTCATTACAATATATTTTATGAATCAATTTTCTTTTTTGTAAAGGCATTATGCCTCAATACTCCAGATTATTAATGTAGAATAATCTTCATTTTCAAGTAAATCTTTACTAGGTTTTAGAAACAAACCTTTATCAGTCGAAAATGTAATATTACTAATACTTACATTCCCACCATTATCATTTGATTCATATATCAAATTTTTATTTGTTTTTAAAAGAATTTCTTCATTATTAAATTTTTTAAAAAGTAGTGAATCAATTAATACTTTACCAGTATTCTCCATCATTGGATTTATATATTTTATATAAAGTTTCCAATTGGTACTATTTAACCTACTATCAACTACTGTTACCACTGTTCTATTTTTTTTAGGTAAAATAATTGGATTAGTTGAAGATGGTATTATACTAAACGGAATATTTTCTGTTACTTTTAAAAGAGTTAACTCCCCCATAAAAGGTGTTGTTACCTTTCTTTCAGTAAAACAACTATTTAAACAAGCTGTTATTTTCACTCTTGTATTATCTGATATAGTAGAATTAATGCTTGATTCAAACAAACCATTTTCATCTGAAACTACTGTTAAACTTTTATTATCATATTCTATTTTAATATTTGCATGTGGTACGGTATGACCTGCAATAACATCTGTAGAATTTATAATTGGATGAACATTTATTTTAAGCATTCCAATAGTCAATATTTTTATATTTTGCAAGGTAAAACTATTTATATCTGTTAATGAACTTAATTCAGTTTCTGTAAAGTTATGAGATATAATTACTGTACTATCTTTATTTAGTACGCCTGTTATTTTAGCTGGTGTATTTTCTTTGTACCAATAGAATGCTGGTATATCATCAAGACCACAAGCAGAAGTGTAATCAAGAGCATATATCCACATATTAATTCTACTAAAATTAAATACAAAATTAACAGGATTATTGGTATAAACTACATTTGCATTTTTAGTATAAATATTTACATATTTGGGATTATCTAGTATAAAATTTTGATTTGTTCCTTTAAAATAAATATTATAATTATCAGATGGTGTAGTCATATATGTATTTATTACTGATATACTTGCACCTTCTTTAACCATAAAATCTCCAAATACATTCCACATAGGAACTCTTTGATGACTTTTCTCTATAAATGTAAAATTAGCCATTTCTTCTATTACAACATTTCTAGCACCATGAGTTGTCGTTATTGCAAAACCATTACCTGTTGTTAAGAGAAATTCAGCTCCATGTCCTACTATCAAATCTAACCTATTAGTTCCGTTCATAAGTTCCCTATTAGTTGTGATATTTACATTACTATTAGGAACTATTTTAATATAAGATGGTATAACATCATTAAAAAAGAACACTGTATTTGTATTTGAACTGCTTGTAATAGTTGTATTTCCACCAATTATAATTCTATTAGAATCACATACTTTTTTTACTTCTACATTATTAGTGTCCTTTGCGTTTATAAGAGAATCAATAATTTTAGTTGTTCCATAATAATTACAAGAAAGCTCTACTCCACTAAAACTTATATTATTATATTCTATTACCACATCAGAATAATTTGGATGAGATGGAACATATATAACTCCATAACCATGAGAGGATATAATATTCATATTTTTTAATGTAATTTTTTTATTAGTTGTACTTACCTTTATAACATCTTTTTCTAAACTTAGATTATTGGTATAAGTATATTTAGTATTATTATAAGTTCCGTCAATAATAATATTGTTTTTATTATTGTTTATAATAAAACCACTTGTTATTGTAATATCATTTCCTAAATAAACATAATTATAATTGTTTTCTTCACTCAATACCTGTTTTAATTCTTCACTATTATTTATTACAACAGTAGTATCATTTATTATTTGCATATCATCACTTTCCTTTACTATATTTTATGGTTTAAATTAATTTTGAAATAATTAATTCATAACAAAAAGAGTAGAATTTTCTACTCTTAATGTATTTTAGTAACACTTAACACTGCATTAGTGCTTCCATTAAATATTATATTAACTGTCATTGAAGGCTTTACATTTAATGTAACAAGATCATCTTTATTAAGAGATACAATAGTTGAACCACTTATACAATTAATTATTTGTGCTTGAAACTCACTAGTTGTATTTGTAGCTGGTTGTAGTATATCATTTGCTCTTACAGACATAGTTAAAGCACAATCTTCATTTGTCGCTCCACATAATGAATATGAAATAAGATAAACACCATTCTCTTTTATTTTAATTGAATTATTATCTGGATATTCTGTAAGAAAAGCAGCTCCTTTTTCATATAATGGAATTGTAGTATCAGTTCCTTGTGGTAAATTAAGTTGCGTGTCAGTCATTAAATATCTAATCCCATAAGAAGATACGAATTCTGTTCCCGGAGGCCCTGCTGGACCTTGTGGACCTCTATCTCCAGTATCACCTTTTTCTCCTTTTGGAATTAAAAAAGCTAAATGATGTACCCAGTTTTCAAAAGTATCCATAACTTGTGCTGGTTCTCCCGGCTCTAAAGTTTCGGTTTCATCTATGGCAATATGTTCTGTTCTTCCTATTTCTCCTGGCAATCCCCTTGGTCCTCTATCTCCAGTATCACCTTTTTCTCCTTTTGGGATTTTAAAATCTAAAACTACATCTACTGGTGTTCCAATATTTATAACTTCGGCTTCTTCAGTCGGTTCTATTGTTTCTACATTTCCAATTTGAATAGTAGATGGTCCTTGATCACCTCTTTCTCCTTTTATTCCTTGTGGACCAATATCACCTTTTTCTCCCTTTGGTCCTGGAATTCCCTGTGGTCCAATTTTCCCTTCTACGCCTTGTTGTCCCCTAGGTATTTTAAAGTTCAAAATGACATCTTCATTCGTTCCAGAATTTTCTACTTTAGCAACTTCAAATGGTTCTACTGTTTCTGTAATTCCAACATCAATACTTGAAGGTCCTGGAATTCCTCTATCTCCTTTTTCTCCCCTTGGACCAGTTGGCCCTTGCACATAACAAATTTGATATTTTTTTCTTTCTTCTTCGATTCTTTTCCTTATTCGTTCATAATCATCACAACTATTCATTATACCCCTCCTTTAATTTTTTAGAATTAACTTTCTTATTTCAATTCTTCTATTTAATTTATGAAAATATTTTTAAAATGTATAATGAATATGTAATAAAATATTAGTATTAAAAAATATTACTTATTCTCATAAAAGCTTCCTAAAAATTATATTTAGATGTATAAATTATGCCTACAATAATTAACATTTACTAGGAAATATCATTATAATACAATATTATTTGTTTTAATATTCTATAATATTTTTAATAGTTTCTGAATTTATTTGTTTTTCAAGGCGTTTTGTTGCTTCCTTTCTACTTTCTTTATAAGATATATAATAATTTTATGTTGTTTATATTCTAGAATGTCCTAGTATCTCGGCGACATCTATTTCTACTCCACTTCTTAACGTTTTTGCCTCAACCCTCTCTCAAATCACAGAATCTACATTGAATATCATTCCAAGTTAAAGCAAATACTTCACCAGTTCTCATTCCAGTAAAGCATGCTGTTAAAAATGCACATACAAAAGCTTTGTTATTCTTAAATCTATTTAAAATTATTTCAATTTCTTCTTTGATATATATATGACCTATATCTTTTTTTAATTCGAATGATGATACTCTTGGAATTTCTAAAAAACTTGCTATATTATTTTGAATAAATCCAAAATAATACATTACATCTCTTAATGAACTTTTGATAATTTCTTAATATCACTTTTGTACTTGAAGCTTGTTATAACTTTAATAATGCTTGATTTAAAACATATGGTGTTAAAATTGATAGTTTATAATTACCTAATTCTTTTTTTATATTTCTAAAAGATTCTTTGTATCTTTTGGCTGTAGAATATTTATAATTTAGTTCAAAATATTCTTTCATCCAATAATCTAAATAATTACTATAAGACATTTTGCTTGACTCTATACAGTGTCCCACATTTATATATTCATTGTATGCTTTTACTCCTGCCTCAATAGCTTCTGATTTGGTTTTAAATCTTGACTTTGTTAGCCACTTTCTTGTTCCATCAATAGATGCAATAGCAAATTGATATTGATATACCTTCCCCTTTTTCTTATACTGATCATTTTATCATCGCTCTTTCTTTTGATTATTATAATTTTACATCTAAAAAGTATCAACGAATATGCTGATACTTTTTTAATTAGTTATTAAATTATTTTCTTCATTAACTTGTTTTTGTAATAACTCTAAATCTTTTATATTTTTATTATCTTTCAATACTTTCATTTGTCTTCTTGCTGAATGATTAAGTCTTACTAATCTTTCACCTTGTGGTATTTTTTCTTCAATTAGTTCTGCATTTGTGTTTTGCAGATTGTTTAATATCACTAAATGAAGCAAATCAGTGTAATCTCTTATATTTCCATTTTCAGCAAGTTTTGGATTTATTTCTCTCCATTCTTTTGCTGTCATTCCGAATAAAGCAACATTTAAAACATCAGCTTCTTCAGCATAAACAAATTTCTTTTGCGCTTCTGTAAGTGTTGGAACAATATAGGTTTTTACTGCATCAGTGTGAACCATATAGTTTAATTTAGATAAAATTCTATTTGCTTGCCAATCTATTTTTTCTTGATAAGCTTCATTAGTTTTTAATCTCTCAAATTCAGTTATTAAATATAATTTAAACTCCGGAGATAGCCAACTTGCAAATTCAAATGCAATATCTGGATGGGCATATGTTCCAATACTATATCTTCCACCTTTTGAAATTATTCCTATTGCTTTAGTTCTTTTTACCCATTGTGTTGGTGACATTGCAAATGAGTTTCTACCGTATTCAGTTTTAATTTGGTCGAATTCGACCAAATTAAAATCTTGATTATGAATTTCTTCCCATAGTCCAATATAATCAATAGTATTTATTCTTCTTAACCAGTTTTTAACTGTAAAAGATGGATCACTTGAATTTTGATACTTTGCTAAATCAGTTAAAGAAATGTAATTAACATTTCCAACTCTTAGTATTCCCACCTTATTTTCTTTAACTATTATTTCTGCTGTTACTAAATCTTTTTTCAATATTTTTTTCTCCTTTCTATTTAGATTTTAAAAGGTGTCAACAAATATAATCATTGTTCACACCTTTATTTTACTACATATTTTTAATATTTTGTGGACAAGTTATAAAACTCGAACCAATTTATAATTTTTATAATTATTAGTTTTCCGTTATTTTATACTACTTTCCACAGCAATTCTTATATTTTTTTCCCGAACCACATGGCCTTTTGTATTGAGAATTTCGACAGATTCTGGGAGCACTCGGCTCGTTAATTCGGCACTTGGTTGCACTTGGGAGCACTCTGCAGCACTCGGCAAACCTAGCAGAACTTATCTAAAAACTTATCTAAAAAATAACGAATTTTAAGATTTTACAATTTTCAAATACTTATGTTTAAGGAGGGATATGCATATTCCCTCATCTCTTTTGACCCAGTGGGTGTGTAGATGCAAGATTTTTCCATCTCATCAGCAATTGTATTATATCATATTATTTAATTTTTTCTTTTAATTTTTCTTTTTTTTCTGCAATAGTAATTTTACCTAAATATTTTACTATCCCATAATTAACTGCTATATCACATAATTTAATAGCTTCATCATATCTTTTTTCCTTTTCATAAAAAGATATTAATTTTCTAAATATTGGATAATCTTTACTTGATTTATCTTGATATTCTATTTTATATCCAAATCCTATAGAATTTAATTTCTTGTAATATTCCATAATTTTAGGATAAATGTTTATATCTGATAAACAACTTGTGTTATACTCATCTTTTATTTCATCAATATTTTCTGGGGAATCTTTCATTTTAAATTCACACAGGTCAATACTTTCCAAAAACCCTCTATGATAGTCAAAATATTTTTTATACTTTTCCCTAAGTTGCATTCCTTTTTTTTCTAACTCTGGATAGTATTTATCACCAATAAAAGCAGATTGATATGTATCATAACCAATAAATACATGTTTACTAATACCCTGTTCTTTTTTTTCTAATTCTTTTAGATATCTTTCGATTGGTTCTCTATATGATTTATTAATAATATATAGGAATTTTCCTTTTTCATTTTTTAAAATTAAAATTGCCTTTTCTCTCTGACCACGCTTTTCATAATATTTTGCTAATTTCACACACACATTAGGTGTTATTATTCTTAGCTTGTATATTTTTAAATATGTCTCCTCTTCTTTTTCATAATACTTTAAATGACAATAAGCATCTGCTAGATATTGAAGCATTGTTTCTATGTGCAACTTCTTTCCATAATTTAATCCTTTATCAATGGAAACTCCATAATTTGAATATGCTGGTGTATATAGTGCCTTGCTTAAATAATTGTTAATTGCCTCAATTCTTTGTTCTGAATACTGTACACTATTATATGACCATGCTAGCGCTCTAATATATCTCATTTTTGGTGTATCTATATCACCGCATAATTCAACTATTACTTTTAAAATTTCTGAACGATTATTATTACATTCATCACTTATTTTCTTGCACATTTCGTAATCAGTTTCAGATAATTCTCCGCCTGGACCATAATCAAACATTAATACTCCTGCCAAATGAGGATTGGTTTCATAATTAGCTTCACTTGCTTCTGTAATATTCTTTTTCTTCTTTAAATACCAATCATATGCTTTACAAAAAGTATTCCAAGCATCCTCTTTTGATACTACATTTAACAAAAATTTTCTTGCTCTTGTTAAAAACTTTTTCTTTAAATCTTCTAAAGAATATTGATATACATTTAGATAATCTACTACATACTCTATCCCAAAACAAACATCTGCATAAAATTTAATTTCTGATACACTTCTTTCTTCATAATGTAAATAATACAAATGTGCTAATTCAATATTTCTATACATTAAAGAAAGTAATAACTCTTCAGCCGAATCATCTTGATTATTATATATAGCAATATCCATCATATACTTATGTATTAAACTTGCTTTTTGCAACTCTGATACATCGTTATCACATGATTTGATTTTATCATTACCATTTAGATTCAAATGTTGCTTATAACTATTAACGTATTTAACATCTAAAGTATTTAATAGCCAATTTTCAAACACCCATGCATAATCTCTATTACTCAAGAATGGTTTTTCTTTCTTCATATTCCAAAAATAATACATATATTCCGGGTATTTTTTTTTCAATTCTTCCATTTGTTCTTCATATAAATAAATTTTGTCTAATTTCTCTTCTAATTTATTGAACTCTTTTAAATCATCAAATGCTATAAGGAAATTGTTATAGTTATGAATATTTTGTTTTAAAATTATTGATTTTTTACATTCTGGACATTGTTGTGTATCTTCTATTTTTCTATCTAAGACAGTTCCACACTCTGGGCAGCAATTATTTAAGTAATAAGCCATATTGTTATGAAAACGTTCGTCAATTCTATTAGACAATCCGGTTATTTCATTTTCAAATATTAACTTATTATTTTGAGAATCGTTATTAGACATTATACCACCTACTTTATTAAGAATATTATACCATATAATCCTACCATTATTTTCACTATTATAACTTTTGAGTAATAGATTACAATTCAGATAATTTTTAGATAAGTTTTGTATCCAATTCGAAACCGTCGTTCTAATATGCGTTTTAGCTTTATTTTATAAGAATTTGCAAAAATTTAATTGCTTATCTAAAACTTATCTAGAATAAAAGACATACTTAAAATTACCTAAATATTGTAATCATAGAAAAACCCGCAGTCCCTTATTTTATGCGGGTTTGCGGGTTTATTTACCACAGCATTGTTTATATTTCTTCCCTGAGCCACATGGACAAGGTTCATTTCTACCAATTTTTTCTGCTTTCTTTGGAGTCTGCTTTTTAACTTTTGAATTATCTTCAGCAGCATTACCTTTAACAACTTCTTTTCTCTCAGTATTTTGTCTAACTTCAGCTTTCATTAAGAAAGTTACAACTTCTTTATCAATTACATCTAACAAATTATCAAATAATTCATACCCTTCAGTTGTATAAGCTCTTAACGGATCTTCTTGTGCATATCCTCTTAAATGGATTCCTTCTCTAAGAACAGACATAGTATTAATGTGTTCCATCCAATGAGTATCAATAACTCTTAAAGCAATTGCACGTTCAAATTCTTGGTGAATATGAGCAGGAATATTTTTTATTTTGTTTTCATATTCAGTTACAAACTTATCATAAATAAATGAATTAATTTCATCAATTGATTTATTCTCAATATCTTTAAACTCTATTTTATTTCTTAAAAGTTCGTTTACTGCCTCTAATAACTCACTTAATTCATTAGAAGCCAATTTATTTTCATCATTCAAATGAGATTCAACTTGAAGTTCACAATAATTTTTTATAGTATCAAGTATCATTTCATGAATATTTTCATTATCTAAAATTTCATTTCTTCTTTCGTATATAATTTCTCTTTGTTGATTAATTACATCATCATATTGAAGTAATGTTTTACGTATATCATAGTTATTACCTTCTATACGTTTTTGTGCACTTTCAACAGATTTAGATAACATACCGTTTCTAATTGAAAGGTCTCCTGAAAATCCTACTCTTTCAAGCATAATTTTAGCCCTATCAGTACCAAATCTAACCATTAAATCATCTTCGAAAGATACACAGAATTGTGAAAATCCTGGATCACCTTGTCTACCTGATCTACCTCTTAATTGATTATCAATTCTTCTTGATTCATGACGTTCTGTACCAATTACACATAAACCACCAAGTTCTTTTACTTCATCTGTTAATTTTATATCGGTTCCACGTCCAGCCATATTAGTTGCGATTGTAACCGCACCTTTATTACCAGCTTTGGCAATTATTTCTGCTTCTCTTGCGTTATTTTTCGCATTTAAAACTTCATGTGGAATATGTTCTTTTTTTAACATTGAACTTATTAATTCACTTGTTTCTACAGCTATTGTACCAACTAAAACTGGTTGTCCTTTAGCATGTCTTTCTTTTATTTCATTTATTATTGCTTTATATTTACCTTGTTTAGTTGCGAATATCAAATCTTTAAAATCTTCTCTTATTACTGGTTTATTTGTTGGAATACAAATAACATACATATTATAAATATCCCTAAATTCTTCTTCTTCTGTCTTTGCTGTACCTGTCATACCAGAAAGTTTTTTATACATTCTAAATAAATTCTGGAATGTAATAGTTGCTAAAGTTTTTGTTTCTTCTTGAATCTTTACTCCTTCTTTTGCTTCTATTGCTTGATGTAATCCATCAGAGTAATTTCTTCCTTTCATTAAACGTCCAGTAAATGGATCTACTATTACAACTTCTCCATCTTCTACAACATAATCAAAATCCCTTTTCATAGCAAAATTAGCTTTTAGGGCTTGATTAATAAAATGTACTAAAGTTGAATTGTTAATATCATATAAATTAGAAACTCCAAACTTCTTTTCTGCTTTATCTATACCCTCTTTATCTAAACTTACTGCTTTTGTTTGTTCATCATATATATATCCTTTATTTTCTTTTAATGTTTTAGCAAATTTGTCAGCTTGAATATATAAATTAGCAGAATTCATGCTTCCACCTGAAATAATAAGTGGTGTTCTTGCTTCATCTATAAGAACTGAGTCTACTTCATCGACAATAGCAAAGTTAAATGGGCGTGCAACTCTATCTTGAGCTTTTACAACCATGTTATCTCTTAGATAATCAAATCCAATTTCATTATTTGTGGAATACATTATATCACAATTATATGCGTTCTTTTTTTCTTCTGAAGTAAGTTCTCTATAGTTAACCCCAACTGTAAGACCTAAAAATCTATATATAGAACCCATCCATTCTGCATCTCTTCCAGCAAGGTATTCGTTTACAGTAATTATATGAACACCTTCACCTGTTAGTGCATTTAAATAAGCAGGCATTGTAGAAGTTAATGTTTTTCCTTCACCTGTTTTCATTTCTGCAATGTTACCATAATGAATAGCAAAACCGCCAATTACTTGAACTTTAAATGGTTTTTCTTTTATTACACGATATGCAGCTTCTCTCACTACTGCAAAGGCTTCAACTTTTATGTCTTCTAGTGTTTCACCATTTTTTAATCTGTCTTTAAATTCTTGTGTTTTATTTTTTAATTCTTCATCACTTAGTTTTTGCATTTCTTCGTCAAGTTCAATTACCTGGTCAGCTAATGCATCAAATTTATTTAATTCTTTATATTCATGATCAAATAGTTTTTTTAATAAATTCATGTTTGTATCTCCTTCTATATGTCTCTATATCATTTTATCAAAAATAGCAAAAAAAATAAACAAAAAAAACTGTTTTTAAACAGTTTTCATAATTATTTTATTTCAATTATTCCGTAATTTCCATCTTTTCTTTTGTAAACTACTTTTGTAAAACCATCTTCTACTGCTTTAAATACGAAAAACGTATGACCCAACAAATCCATTTGAAGCATGGCTTCCTCTTCACTCATTGGTTTTACTTCTAATTGTTTTCTTTTTACTATATTTGATGATTCTTCTTCATCTAAAGATATATCAAGTTCTTTTATCTCAATATATTTTTCTTTATTTTTTTTCATTTTGGTTTTATTTTTTCTTATTTGTCTTTCTAATTTATCTACTGCAAAATCTATTGATGCATATAAATCACCATTTGATTCTTCACATCTTAAAATTGCTTTTTTAATAGGTATAGTAATCTCTACTATTTGCTCTTTTCCTCTTACTTTTAGAGATATTGTTGCCGTCAATTCTTCAGGGTTCTCAAAATACTTATCTAACTTTCCTAGTTTTTCAATAATATAACTTTTTATTGATTCTGTTATTTCTAATTTGTTTCCATGAATATTTGTTTTCATTTATATCCCTCCTACTATGATTATAACATGTATTTATTTTTTTGTCATTAAGAGATGTGAATTAACACAAAAATTTCATCTTTATATTATTCTCTTTGTTTACCCAAATATTCTATAATTATTGTTACTAGAGAATTTGTAAAATATGATTTTGATTTAATGTTTTTTAAGTCTGGGGTAGCCAAATATATAGTTTGACTTCCTATATTTACAAGTTCATATAATTCACTAGTATCTGGAACAGATATCATTCCATGCATATATAACTGCTTTGCTTTTTCATCATAAGACCATTCGCTCGCTCCAACGTATATATTATCTGTTCCTACCGTTCTAAATCCTATAGATACAAAATCAGTTGCTGGATTAAATTGTGTATCTGTTTTCAACGAATACACAGATACTATAACAGATATCTTATAATGACCTATTACATTGAAACTGATTGTTTCATTTTCTGTGTCTAATGTAATTAACGAAGTTGGGTCAAGTTCATTACGATCTATTGGTAATCTCGCTTCACTTACAATCGGTCTTCCATTTTGATGTGTTCCATCATTATATGTAACTAAATATGCAGTTCTTAGAAGACTTGTTCCAGCAGGTCCTGTTGGACCTATTGGACCTATTGGCCCAGTCGGGCCTGTCTTCCCAATTGGTCCCATCATTCCTCTTGGCCCTGTTGGGCCAACACAACAACTGGGTTTACATTTTTGATCATATTTTATTTTTTCAAGGGCCTTTGAATAACTATCCATAATATTCTTTCTCCTTTCAAATTTATTATATGAAAACTTTAATTATATGAAATTATAGTTGCCTGAATATTTATTAAATACTTAAATTCTTTTTTGCATATCTTGTAATAAAGGAGCGAATTATGAAAAAATTAAAAATATGTGTATATGCAATATGTAAAAACGAAGAAAAATTCGTAGATAGATGGGCAGAATCAATGAAAGAAGCTGATAGTATATATGTTCTTGATACTGGTTCAAACGATAATACTGTGGAAAAGTTAAAAAAACATAACATTATTGTAAAAGAAGAAATTATAAATCCTTGGAGATTTGATGTTGCCAGAAATAGGTCACTTGAAATGGTACCTGATGATATAGATATATGTGTGTGTACTGATTTAGATGAAGTACTAGAAAAAGGGTGGAGAAACAAATTAGAAAAGCTGTGGAAAAAGAATACTGATAGATTACACTATCATTATAATTGGAGTTTTGATGAAAACGGAATTCCTGCTATAAGTTTTTATACTGATAAAATACATAAAAGACATGGATATTCTTGGATGCATCCAGTACACGAAGTATTAACTTATAAAGAAGCACATGAAAATATTATAACAACTGATGATATTGTTTTAAATCATTATCCAGATCACACTAAATCCAGAAGTTCCTATCTTAATCTTTTAGAACTTTCTGTTGAAGAATGTCCTAATGATGATAGAAATATGCATTATTTAGGTAGGGAATATATGTTTCATAGTAAATGGAATGAAGCAATTGACACTTTAATTAAGCATTTAAGTTTAAAAACAGCAAAATGGAAAGATGAAAGATGTGCTTCTATGAGATTTATTGGTAGATGTTATAGAAATCTTAATAGATTTGATGAGGCAAAATTATGGTATGAAAAAGCAATACTGGAAGCGCCTTATTTAAGGGATGCATATATTGAATATGCAATGATGTGCTATAACCTTAATGATTTTAAAAAGGTATATGATTTATGTAAAAAAGCATTTTTAATAAAGAAACATGAAAAAAATTATATTAATGAAACATTCAGCTGGAATGAAACTATATATGATTTATTAACTATTAGTTCTTTTAAACTGGGTTATATTGAAGAATCTTTAATATATATAAACATGGCTTTAAATATTAATCCTAATGATAAAAGATTAATTAATAATAAAAAAATAATTGAAGAAATTATAAAAAAAAATAATACCTTATGATATTATTTTTTATACTAAAGTTGCTTTAATTTCAACAACGTTTTTTGCTTGAAGTCCTTTATCTGTTTGAACTAAATCAAATTCAACATATTGTCCTTCAACTAAAGTTTTATACCCTTCTGAAAGTATCGCAGAATAATGAACAAATATATCCTCGCCTTCTTTATATTCTATAAATCCAAACCCCTTTTCATTATTAAACCATTTTACTTTTCCTTTCATTCTTAAATCTCCCTTCTAGTAAAATTGCTTACAATACTAATATACAATCTACATACTCCAAATTCAATTAAAACAAATCCCAAAAATTCGACAAATTTTGCGTAATTATGTGATTGATAAAACGTATAAATCACATTGTACTATCCAAATTTAATTTATATCTTTTTTTGCATTAAACCCTATTATATATGAATGAATTGGTAAAAAAATAAGTTTTCATAATTTAAAAAAAATTTAATTCACAAGCTTTATACTCTAAAGCTTTTTTTACATTTTTCGACTTTTAAAATTGTATACTCATCGCAGGAGTAAGGGATATGAAAAAAAAAATTATTAATTGGTGTTTAAAGAAAGTTCAAGGAAATAGAAGTTATTCTAATGAAGAATTAGAAATATTGGAATATGGATTAGTTTCTATATACTTATTAATAACTAAATTAGTAATAATTTTAGCTCTATGTTTTATTTTAGGGATACTAAAAGAAGCTGTTATATTTATTATTTTTTATAACATTATTAGACTACCATCTTTTGGATTTCATGCTCCTAAAAGTTGGATATGTTTGGTAATGTCGTCTATCATTTTTATATGTATTCCGTTTTTAATAAAATTTATAAATTTATCACTTTTATTAAAATCCGTAATAGGAATATTAGGTATCATCTTTATGTATTTATTTAGTCCAGCAGATACAGTTAAAAGGCCTATTATTAATAAAAGAAGAAGAGAAATATATAAATTATTATCTATATTAATTACACTTTTATATAGTTTTGTATCAGTATTTATAAATAATAATTTTTTAGCAAATTGTTTATGTTTTTCAATATTATTACAATGTTTTATAATTTCGCCATTGATATATAAATTATTTAACATGCCATATAACAATTATAAAAATTATTTGTTAAGTGAGGTTTAAAGAAATTTAAACATAAAAGAATAGAAAGAGAGGAATCGTATGTTTTCAGCTATATTATCATTCTTTGGATTTAAAGCTGCTTGTGTTGGAAGTCAAGCATGTGTTTTATTTCTATTAGATGAACCTGAATGCCCAAAAAGTTTAATTAAATAATTTATTTAATTAGAAAAAATGTAAGATTAAATTTTCTTACATTTTTATTTTTAATATTTGTTTAAATATATTATCTTTAATTTCTCTTTCACTTGATAATTTATCATTACTTTCAATTATCTCACGAGCTAATGACAATCCATAACCATGTCCATTTTCTTTTGTTGTATATCCAGGATTATCCATTTTTTCAAAATCAATTTCTCCTTCAAAGTTATTTGAAATAGCTATACATAAAGTTTTCTTCTCTGCATAAAATTCTATATTGATTATTTTTTCTTCATATTTTGAAACTTCTTCTAAGGCATTATCTAAATATACTCCTATTATTTTACAAACTTCAACCGCAAGCTCATCTGGTATATCTGACAAATATAAATCTTTAATATCTCTACTTATAATTAAATCTACATCTACATCGTTTTCTTTCATAGTAAGCATTTTAGAATAAACTATAGAACTTATCATACTGTTTGTAATCGTAGAAGTTTGAAGCATTAGAGTTTCATCATCTTTAATTTTTGTATTAACTATGTTTTCAATATGCTTTATAAGACTTTTGCTATCTTCACCTTTTTTAATCATATTTCTAATAGTTAATAATTGATTCTTATTTTCATGATTAGTAATTTTTAACCTTGTAACATTTTGTTCCAGTTCTTTCAATGTTGTATTTGTCATATTATATTTATTACTTATTTTAATATATCTGTTCTTTTGTTCTAACATTTTAAATACTATGAATGAATATATTATGATAAATGAACTATTTATTATTAACATATATTTTGAATTCATTCTATAATATTGCGATGCTGCATAAAAATTAGTCATCACTATAACAACACTTAGAACTAATACTAATGTTTTAGTAGAAATATTATCTGTTGTTCCTACTAAAAACTTATATAACTTTTTGACACATTTTAATCTAATTAAGAATAGCGACAATAAAAATACAATAATATTAATACCTATTGTTCCATAACACATACTCATCAAATCATTTGATGTCAAACTAAATATAAAATTTGCTATTATTAATAATATTGATTCACTTATAAAAACTATAAATTGTGTAATTAAAGGAGCTATAATTATTTCATTTATTTTTTTCTTAAATATAAAATAATTTGATAATACTAATGCAAATGTTACTGTAAATACTTTGACAAAATTGTTAACAAATATATGGTTAAATGACGTAAATATTATTAAGATTATTAAAACCAAATAATTCTTAAAATTCTTATAATTGTATTTTTCATTATACAAAATTCTCCACATATATACACTGGTAACACATAATAATAATGATCCAATCATTACTGATATAATATTATCCACACTTCATCAATCATTTCTTATAACTATCCGATAATAAATCTATTTTCATTCCATTGTCGAAAATAATTATATTTTTGTTTTTATTTATCTTCTCTATTCTTTCTTTGTTAACAATACATGATCTATGAGATTGTACAAACATTGGAGAAAGTTTTTTTAATAATTCGGATATTGTCATATAAGTTTTATGTGTATTATTATCAGTAACAATAACAGATTTTCTATTAACAGTATCTTTTGTTATATATAAAATGTTACTTACAGTTATATTATAAGTAACATTATGTTCTACAAATGTTAATGTTTTTTTAACGTTTAAGAATTTAAATGCTTCCTTTATAGCAATTCCTAATCTTTTTTCATAATCATCGAATTTAGAAATAAAAGTTAAGAAATTTATACAACTTTTTAAGACTGTATATCCACATTCATCATGAGCTGTTAAAAATATAATTGCACTTTCTTTATCCTTTTGTCTAATGATTCTTGCAATATCTATACCAGATTTTGTTGGTGCTTCTATATCCAATATATATATCTTTTGTCTATTAAAACTATCTATTTCTTTCATAAATTTCTCATTATAATCTGAATACAATTTTATTTTGTATGCATAATTATTTTTCATCATAAAAGAATCAATAATATTACTTACACTTCTTCTTAACCCCTCATTATCATCGCAAACAACAAAATCCAACACCAAAAATCACTCCCTACGTTCGCACTTTGCTATTGTAAATTTTACCATAAATTGCCAATTATAACAATAAAAATTAAAAAAAAATTGTAATTTAAAAACATTACAATCTCTCTTTATACCCCGCCTATTATTCCTTTTTTTCTCAAGAAAATCTTTCTTAACCAGTCTATAGGAATAACAGTAATTGATAATGAAATCATAATAATTAATTCTTTGAAATTGAGTGGAACTGTTCTAAATAAAATTCCACCATAATATATTAATATTATTTGAACAATAATAATTAATAAAATTATTGTTATAAATACTTTATTTTTATATAAATTACTAAATAAATTTAATCTATGTGTTCTAGCATTAAAGCAATTAAAAATACCTATAAATATAAATAACCCAAAGAAAGCACTCATAATATCAGGTATATTATAACCATATAATTTTTTAAACAAGGGTAATTTTAAAAATAAAATACATATTAAAAATGAATAAAGTCCTGTAAAAAATATTTCATGAAACATATATTTATTTATTATTGATTCATCTTTTTTCTTTGGTTTTTCTTCCATATATTCTATTAATGGAGGTTCAAATGAAAAAGCTAAACCAGCTAACGTATCCATAACCATATTTATCCACAGCATTTGTATAACTGTTACAGGTGTATCTACACCTATAAAAGGGCCTATTATTGATAAACCTACGGCACAAATATTTACTGTTAATTGAAATATTATAAATTTTCTAATACTTTTGAAAATAGTCCTACCATATAATATTGCTTTTGATATAGATAAAAAGTTATCATCTAGTATTACTATGTCACTTGCTTCCTTAGCTACTTCAGTTCCACTACCCATAGCAAATCCTACGTCAGCTTTTTTTAAGGCAGGAGCATCATTTACTCCATCACCTGTCATTCCTACTACCAATCCCATTTCTTGTGATATTCTAACTAACCTACTTTTATCTTGTGGAAGTGCACGTGCTATTATTTTTATATTAGGTAATAAACTTTTTAACTCTGCGTCACTTTTTTGTTCAAGTTCTTTACTTGTAAATACTAAATCATTGTTATTTTGCAATAATTTTACCTCTTTACCAATTGAAACAGCCGTTTTTTTATTATCTCCTGTTATCATTATAGTTTTAATTCCTGCGTTTTTTACTAACTTTACACCTTCTATTGCTTCTTTTCTAACTTCATCTTTTATTGATACTAGTCCAATAAATGTCAAATTTTCTAAACGTTCTGTTCTACTTGTTGCAAGCGCAATAACTCTCATTCCTGACTCTGTTTTTTTATCTATTATATCTTCTATTTGTTTTTTATTAATAGCTTTAATATTTCCAGTTTCATCGTATGAATTTATACAACTTGGAATTATTTTTTCAGGAGCACCTTTAACTAATATAATTGACTTATCATTATATATTTTTACCATTGAATATTTATTTTTACTATCAAATGGTACAGTTGATAAAATTTTATATTTTTTTTCTTTATTTGTTTTTATAAATTCTAATAATGCTCTATCTGTTATATTTCCACCAATAGCAATCTGTTTTTTATCATCAAATGTACTGGCATTGTTATATATACTAGAGGTTTTAATTAATTCATGAAATTTTGGATATTTTAATAATTGTGATTCGGATGTATATTCATTTAAATTGCTTGATGTTATACTTGTAACTTCTAATTTACCTTTTGTTAGAGTTCCTGTTTTATCTGTAAATAATATATTTATACTACCTGCAGTTTCAATTCCCATCATTTTTCTTACCATTACATTGTTTTTTAACATTCTTTTCATATTAGATGATAATACTAATGTTATCATCATTGGTAAACCTTCTGGAACTGCAACAACTATAATTGTAACTGAAAGTGTTAAAGCATTTAATATATATTTAAACATAATACTTATATTTGTAACTGTTTTAATTATTAGATCTATATTAAAATTATTGTCTATTATTATTTTTGAGAAAAGATATGAAAATGATACTAAAATAGCTCCAATATATCCAATTCTGCTTATTATGGTGGCTAAATGTCTTAATCTAATTTTTAATGGACTATCTGGTTGTTTTTCTTGAAGCTCTTTTGCAAGTATACCATAATATGTATTGTCTCCTATTTTTTCTACTTTCATAATAGCCTGTTTAGAATAAACTACTGTTCCTCTATATACTAAACTTTCTTTAGTTTCATTTATTATAGAAGGTTTTTTATGTATTTCTTTTGCTTCACCATTTAATGATGATTCATCTACATATATATCTCCTTCTATTATTATTCCATCAGCTGGTATTTTATCTCCGGCTTCAAGAATTACTATATCTCCTACTACTACATCCTCTATAAATATTTCCTCAATTTTTCCATTTCTTTTAACTCTACATTTAATTTTTGATGACTCTTCTTGTAGTTTTATAAATGCTTTTTCACTTCCATACTCAGATATAGACGATATAAAAGAAGCAATAAAAATAGCTATTACAATACCTATTGTTTCATACCAATCAAAATCTTTTAATAAAAACACTATTTTTATTCCTAAAGCAATTATTAATATTTTTATTATAGGATCTCCTAAACTTTCTAATAATAATTTTATAAAACTATTATTTTTTTTTGCAGCTATTATATTTGTTCCATATTTTTTTTTACTTTCGATTACTTCTTTTGTAGTTAGACCATTAGTATTCATAGTATTCCTCCTAATAAATACTATTAGGTTTATTTTTTTTTATAATAAAAAGTATTCGACAATTTTTCAAAAAAAGAAGTTGAAATTCAACTTCTAAGCTTTTTCTAATTTAAAACTATATGAATCAATAACATCTAAGTTAATTGTTGATCTTATTTCAACAGTTTCATTAGGAGTCATAGATTTTATAAATACTGTTATTTTACCTTTTTCTTGACCAGATTTATCAGTAAAAATCAGGTTATATACTCCTTCTTCTGTTGTTTTTGAAGAAACATTTTCTATAGTTGCAGTTAATGTATTTGCACCTGCTTCTGTTTTTAAGGATATTGATGATACTTTATAATCACCAAAAGTTTTTTCTTTATTTAAATCCTCACTTGTATTTACTTTTTCTCCTGTTTCATCCTCTTTTGTATATTTTTGATCATTTTCTTTATTATTTTTTCCACAACTTGTTAATACAAAAATTGTAGAAGTAGCTAAAATAATTCCTAATACTTTTTTCATTTTTTTCTCCTTTTTAATATTCTATAATTTTTTTAATTGGCTAATCCTAATACTTTATAACTTGCCGAGTATGAACCATAACTACTAGAAGTTATACCGTTTTGTGTTGTTCCTACATAACTTGATTGTCCTGGTAACATTTGAATTTTTACTAAAACTGTTTCACCTGCCTGAGCTAGTCCCATATGAATTACTGCTTTTGCTACAGTTGAATCAGATGTATATATTTCAGTTCCCCATAGTGAACCAGAATTTGATGCAGTAACTAGCACACCATATATTTCATTTGTTTTACTATTATAAGAAGTCATATTGGCATTAGAACTAAGTTTTATAACGTTTAAACCCTCTGGAAAACTTCCTACCATTGTTTTAAATTCTTTAGTTTCTGTTGCTGCGCCCGTTGTATCAACAGCATAAGTTTTAATTGTATGTTCACTATAGGTTTCCAAATTTTTAAATGTGTAATATGGTGATGTTGTTTCTATATAATCACCATTATCTATACTAAAGTAGTACTTACTAATACTTGCCCCATTATACGCTGTTGTCGTAGCTGTTATTGTTATTTCATTTTCTCCACTTGTTGTTGTTACTCCATCTAATGATGGTGCCTTTATTTCTTTTCCATCTAGCGTTACAAATTCAAATCCGTAATATCCTGAACTATAGCTATACGAACCACTTGTTATTCCATTTCTTGTACTTGATATATAACCTTCTTCTGGACATGGCACTAGTCTTATATATAATAATTTTGATTCTGTTGTATAGCTTCTATCATCCATATTAATTAATCCCATATGAACTGCGGAAGTTACTATAGAACTGCTATAATAATAATTATTTGTTCCATACACATATGATGTATATACATAACTTCCTTCTTTGATATGTACTGGATATATTCCGTTCATATTATATTTATAATAATTTGTTGGTACTCCATATTGGCCAACTACATTTGGCATTATATTTATTTTCTTTTCTACTACTTTACTTTCCCTTCCTGCTTTATCTTGTATTTTTACTCTATATGTATAACTTTCTTGTAAAGTTATATTTCTTGTCTTACCACTTCCATTGGATCTCCAACTATCTTCTGAACCACTTGATACATTTACTGACTGATAATATCCTATTAAATTTGTCATGTTTTCTGAATAATTAAGCGTTATTATAGTTCCAGAAGGATACCACATTTCTCCATTATATTCTATTCCTTCTGCATTTACCGTTATTGACGGAGTTGGTATTGCTTTTGTTGTTTGTGCCCCTATTTCTTTTTCTTCTGTTATTGTTCCATCATTTGCTCTTGCATATACCTTTATTTTATGGGTTACATATGGTGTCTGTTCTTTAAATGTATAATATGGTTTATCACTCTCTACATATCCTTTTCCATCTATATTGTAATAATATTTACTAATACTTGCTCCATTATACGCTGTTGTCGTAGCTGTTACTGTTATTTCATTTTCTCCACTTGTTGTTGTTACTCCATCTAATGATGGTGCCTTTATTTCTTTTCCATCTAGCGTTACAAATTCAAATCCGTAATATCCTGAACTATAGCTATACGAACCACTTGTTATTCCATTTCTTGTACTTGATATATAACCTTCTTCTGGACATGGCACTAGTCTTATATATAATAATTTTGATTCTGTTGTATAGCTTCTATCATCCATATTAATTAATCCCATATGAACTGCGGAAGTTACTATAGAACTGCTATAATAATAATTATTTGTTCCATACACATATGATGTATATACATAACTTCCTTCTTTGATATGTACTGGATATATTCCGTTCATATTATATTTATAATAATTTGTTGGTACTCCATATTGGCCAACTACATTTGGCATTATATTTATTTTCTTTTCTACTACTTTACTTTCAGTGCCATCACTATTAACAATTTTGATTCTATAAATATAACTTTCAGATAGTTTAATATTCCTTGTTCTATTAGCTGCATTTGATCGCCAAGTACTTTCAGTTTCTGTTGATACATTTACTGATTGATAATATCCTTTTTTACCCGTCATATCTGGTGAATAATTAAGCGTTATTATAGTTCCAGAAGGATACCACATTTCTCCATTGTATTCATATCCAGGATTATTAACAACAATTGTAAGTTCTGGAACTGCAGTAGCTGTTACAGCAGTTATTGAAAGAGTATTTGATTTTACCCCCATACTGTCTATAACATAAACACTAAATCTATGTGTAATATTATCTGTTATTTCTGAAAATTTATAATAAGTTGCGATTGTTTCAACACAAGGTTCATTATCTATGCTATAACAATATTTTGTAATAGTTGCATTGTCATGAACTGATACAGTTGGAGTAATTGTTATATCAGTATCACCAATTGTAGTAGATATTGCATCAACGGATGGAGATGTATGAGATTTTGTAGTTTTTCCTTTACTGCTAACAATTTCGGATTCTCTTTTTTCATCATCCTTGACATAAACTTTAATTGTGTGTTCCACAAAAGGTTCTACATCTTTAAAATAATAATTAGGTTCTGTACTAGATACGTAAGCTTTATCATCAATACTATAATAATAATTTGTTATTTTACTTCCACCATAGGCTTTTGCATTTACAGTAGCTACAATTAAATCAGTACCTTGTGATAATGATAATGATATAATTTCAGGATTTTTATCCTCATATAATGTTTTTGCTGTTGCACTTGTTACTTGTGATACTCTCCCCATACTATCTTCTACATATACATCTATGGTATGTTCAATGCCTGGTTCTAAATTAGTAAATTTATACATGGAAGTTTCTTGACTTATATAATCTTTGCCATCTATTCTAAAATAAAATTTATCTATTTTACTTCCTGTATATGCTTTTGCATTAACTAGTGCAGTTATATCATTTTTATCACTTGTTAAAGATAAACTGTTAATTATTGGATTTTTATCAACATAATTTGTTTTACCAGTGGTACTTTTTTCATCAGATTTATATCCATTACTATCTAAAACATAAACTGTTATAACATGATTGACGGTTGGAGTTAAATCTTTAAAAGTATAATAAGGTAAATCAGATTCTATATAATCATTATTATCTATTTTAAAATAATATTTTTCTATTTTAGCACTATTGAAAGCTTCTGCAGTTATTGTTGCAGTGATATCATTTTCACCGATTGTAAGACTTAGTGAGTTAATAACAGGTTTTTTTAGTTCTATTCCTATATTAGATACTGTTTTTTTTGTAATTAATTCTTTATCATTATTCGATTCTTTAGCATATATTATTGCTTCTTTATCTATTTCAAATTCTACTTTACTTGTATCAACAGATATAAAATTAGAACAAGGTTCCCCATTTATATCACCAATACAATATTCATTTTTATTCTTATTATTGATAAAATTAATTACAATTTTTTTAGTTGGCGTTAATTCATTTTCGTTTTCTACTTCTATTATTGGAGTATATATTCCACCTATAACATCAACATCACATTTTTTAATATCTACTATTTCTGGTTTCAAATCACCATAGTTTTTATATGCACAGTATTTTTTATCTTTAATCATTAAAAAATAAGAATTGTTACTTAAATCAAAATTTATAATACCATTATAATCAACTTTTTCGTTATTTAATAAAGTATTTCCATTAACTTTACCATTTGTAATTAAAAACTCTGTAACAGAATTTTTTTGATTTAAAGAATCAATTACATACTCAGTCCTTACTGCTCTTGTATATGAATCTACGGAACTTAAAAAAGCACCTTTTTCTGCTTCAGCTATTGTATTTATAACAATTGGTACAGTTATTACAGCTAATATAGCTAGAACAACTATTACCGCAAGTAATTCTACTAATGTAAATGCTTTCTTTTGATTCATATTATACACTCCTATTATCATCGTATAAAGTATATCAAAGGTAGTAAAAAAAAACAACCAAATGTACAGTAAAAACTATAATATTTTTACTGTTTTTTTATTGTTTTTTCATAATTTTTAATCGTATTATATATACATGAATAACTTCTACTATTATAAAATTTACAAAACTTTCTTATACTAACACTTGATTTTTTATATAAATTTATAATCTTATTTTTTTCTGTTTCTGATAAAGCATTAATTGGCTTTCTATTTTTATTTCCATGTATTATATTAACTTTATTATCTAAAACTTCTTTTTTTAATTTTAATATATATTTTGGATGATATTCGGTTATTTGTGCGATTTCTTTATAAGTTAAAAATGAATTGCCTGATAACTTCTTTTTGATAAGATTAATTGCTTCTTCTTTTCTATTCATTTTATATCACCTTGAATATTGTAGCATTTAAGTAATTTTTTTACAAGATAATTTATTTATAAAATACATTTTTTAAATATAATCCCTCTGGATGTGCAGTTTTGCAAGCATAAACTCTATTTTGTTTTTCAAACATTTCTGGTATTTCATTAATACTTGTTTTTTCTTCACCCACAGATATAAGAGTTCCAACTATATTTCTTACCATATATCGTAAAAAACCATTTCCATTAAATATAAGTTTTAATATTCCGTTACTATAAGTTATTGTTATCTTATTTATTGTTCTTACATAATCTTTTGGTTCATTAGTTGTTTTGGTAAATGTTTTAAAATTATGTGTTCCTTCAAATAATAATGAAGCCTTTTTAATTAGTTCTATGTTTAAACTTCTATTATATTGATAAACATAATTTCTTTGTAATGGATTATATTTTTTTAAATTAATTAAATATTCATATTCCTTTGAAACAACATTATATCTAGCATGAAAGTCTTGTTTAACATGATTGATTTTTTTTACATATATATCATTTGGAAGTAAACTATTCATAGCTTTTGTTAAGGAATTTAAATTCATTTTTTTTAAACAATCAAAATGAGCTTTTTGATTTATTGCATGTACTTTAGAATCAGTTCTTCCAGAAGCTGATATAGTTATATTAGTATTAAAAATTTTAGAAAGAACATTTTCTATTTCTTGTTGTACAGTTCTTTCATTTTTTTGTTTTTGGTATCCATTAAAGTTTGTTCCATCATATGAAAAAGTCATTAAATATCTCATATAATACCTCATTTTACATATCTATATATGTCTTTCATTAAATCTTTTATATCATCTCTATAACCTATTTTTATATTTCTTAACTCATAAACTCTTTTTGAAAATTCTATAGTTTTTGGAATTTTAAATTGATTATAATTTTCATTAGTAAAAACATCATATTTATTTCCTTGATTTATTATGCTATCCTTTAAAATAATTACATTATCTGATATTTTGTGTATAAATTCTATATCTTTTGATATTATCAAAATTGTATTATTTTCTTTTTTTAATTCTTTTAAAATAAACAACATTTTTTGTTTATTTTTATAATCTAAATCTTCTGTTGGATTATTTAAAATAATTAATTCATTATTAAATAATATATTTATAAATATATAGCACATTCTTAATTGTCCAGAACTCATTTCATATATATTTTTATTATATAATTCACTTTCTAAATCAAATAACTCTTTTATTTTATTTAATTTACTTTCTGAAACATTATTTTTATATAAATTTATTTCATCATTTAATGTATTTGTTTTAAATGAAAAAATTATATTATTTAATAATATATACTTTCTATCATTAACTATTAAATTACTTAAATTACCATAATCTATTAATGAGTTAATTTGATTATCAATCAATTTTATAGTATTAATACATTGTTTTTTATTATTACTTATTCCAATTATTTCCATAGAGTTTCCACCATTTCATTAATATCTAATATATTATTTTCTAGTAATCCATAAAATTTTAGTTTATTTGATAAATCAACCATAAATGGTAATTCAATATTATTTTCTTTTAATAATTTTTCATTTTTTAAAATCGTAGATGGTTTTGAATTAGATATTATTTTCCCATTGTTTAATATAATTATTTTATCAGAATCTAAACTTTGTTCTATATCATTTGTAATATTTATTAAAGTTATTTTTTTTTGTTTTATATAATCAAGTATTTGTTTTTTATTATTTATTTTATCTAATACTCTATCAAGTATTAATACTACCGGTTTTAAAGATATAGCGTATGCAATATTTACTAATTGTTGTATTTCGTATAAAGATACATTTGATATATCTGTTATATCTAAGTTAAAATCACTATATACTTTTGTTTTTTGTAATTTCTTTAGTTTATTTCTGTTTAACTTTATGTTTTTATCTAAATATATTATATACTTTGTTGGATCAATAAGTGTTTCATCAAAATATATATTTTTTGTTTTGATTTGTCCGGATATTATTTTCCCTAATGTTGTTTTTCCACTTCCATTTGGACCAATTAGCATATTAATAGTATTGAGTTTAATACTTAAATTAAGATCATTAAAAAGTTCATCTTTGTATTTAAAATTAAGTCCTATAATATTTAATTCCTTCATAAAATTTCCCCCACTAATAATACTAGATAATATTAAACATAAATCTATTAACGTTATACATCTAATTAGTTATTCTATTATATTTTGACTTTTTTTACAATCTTTTTTATACAAAAAAGCATAAAAATTAATTTATGCTTTAATATACTTTTTAAATTCTTCTGGATAAGGAATTTCAAATTTATATTTTGAGTTGTTTTTAAACTCTACATTGTATGCACATAACATAAGTCTTTTAGCTCTTATTTTACTTCCATATTTTTTATCACCAACAATTGGATGATTTATATCACTAAGATGAACTCTTATTTGATTTTTTTTACCAGTTTTTATGTTAACTTTTAATAATGAATATAAATCATTAGTTTTAATTACTTCATAATTAGTTATTGCAAGTTCACCTTTATTTGAAGAATAAGTTTTATGAAATGAATTTTCTTTTAAATAAGATTTAATTGTTCCTGATTTTTTTTCTAAAATTCCTTCTACTACTGCATAATAATTTCTTATTACTTCATCATTCCAATTTTGTTGTAATTTATTTTTAAAATCTTGATTTTTTGAGAATATTACTATACCAGATGTATCCTTATCTAATCTATGCACTACAAATATTTTTGCATTTTTATTACTTTTTTTTACATAATCTGATATATATTTATACAAAGTTTTTTCTGTTTCCTTTTCAGTAGATATTGAAAGTAACCCTGATGGTTTATTTACAACTATAATATTGTTATCCTCATATATTATATCTATATCATTAATCTTTTTTATTATTTCCACAGTATAATTTTTTTTAAGTAAATAATTATATTTAGTTATTACTTTTTTATTAACCAAAACCATTTCATGTGAAAGTAATGATTTAATCGTGTTTTTCGACTTATTTTTTATTTTTTCTAATAAAAACTCTAATAATTCTTGCTCTTTTTCCACAGTAAAATTCATTTTATCACCATTATTTATACAAATTTTTTATTGCCTCTATAACACCTAACTTACCATATTCATATGTCACTGAACCTTGTTGGTAAGCTATGAATGGAGGTTTTAATGGACCATCACAGGAAAGTTCAATTGAAGAACCTTGTGTAAATGTTCCTGCTGCCATAATTATTTTATCACTATATCCGGGCATATCCCATGGTTGAGGCAAAACATATGAATCAATTGGGGATCCCATTTGAATACCTTGACAATATTTTATTAGTTTTTCAGCATCATTAAATTCAATATTTTGTACTATGTCTGCCCTCTCATCACAGTATCTTGGTTCTACCTTATATCCTAATTTTTCCATAACATAGCTTGTAAATACTGCAGTTTTTAAACTTGATGATACTATATATGGTGCCATAAAAAGTCCTTGATATAATGATTTATTTATTCCAAGAGTTGGACCTACTTCCTTACCTTCCCCTGGCAGTGTTAATCTTTCGCTAACAAGTTTTATTAGATTTTTTTTACCTGTTATATATCCACCATTTGGAGCAAGTGCACCACCTAAATTTTTTATAAGTGAACCCACTACTATATCTGCTCCAATTTCTATAGGTTCTTTTGTAGAAACTAATTCACAATAACAGTTATCTATCATAATTATTACTTTATCATCAATATTTTTAATATATTTTATTATTTTTTCTAATGAAGATATTGTTATGCTTTTTCTTGTTGAATAACCTTTAGATCTTTGTATTTCTATAAGTTTAATATTATTATTTTGTAAAGTTTCTTTGATTTTTTCATAGTCAAATTCATTATCAATTAAATCGATTTGTTTATAATTTATCCCAAATGATTTTAAAGAGCTTTCATTTTCTTTTATCCCTATTACTTCATCCAAAGTATCATATGGTTTACCTGTTATACTTAACATTGTATCGCCTGGTCTTAAAAGACCAAATAGTGTTACAGTTAGTGCATGACTTCCAGATATAATTTGGGATCTTACTAATGAATCCTCTGATTTAAATATATCACTATATACATTTTCTAAAGTATCTCTTCCTGTATCACCATATCCATAACCTGTTGTTTGCGAAAAATGTGTTTCAGAAACTTTATTTTTTTTAAATGCATTTAATACTTTGTTACTGTTAAATTCACAAATTTTATCTATTTTTTTATATTCTTCTTCTAATTCTTTTTCGGATTTTTTAATTATCTCATCTAAATTATTCATATATTTCACTCCAATTAATTATTGCTCCAGTTTTTATATTATTTTTTGTTACTAAATCATATATTTTCTCTGCAACCTCGTTTGGTTCAATTAATCTTTTTTGACCTGTTCTTTTTAATTCACTTTCTAAATAAACTGGATCCATTTCTCTTATTGCTTCTGTATTTACCCAAGGTAACATAAGAGAAACTATAGTTATATTAGGAATAGCTAAAGAAAGCGTTTTAGTAACTGAATTTAAAGCTGATTTTGATGCACAGTAGTCAATGCTTAGCTCATTATAGGTATCAACTGCATCTGTTGATGAAATGTTTATAACTGTTTTAACATCATTTCTAAATATTTTTGTTATTAAAAATGGTGCGACAACATTTGTATCTAAAACTTTCATAAATTCTTCTTTTGTTTTATCAATTAAATAATTATCAATAGCTAAAGCAGCATTATTTACAATAATATCTATTTTTTTATATTTTTTAATTACCTTGTTGTACATATCAACTATTTCTGATTCATTTGTCAAATCAGCTTTTACAAGCATAACTCCAACATTGTAATTATTTTTAATTAATTTTTCTAATTTGAAAGCATTTTCTTCACTTTTATTATAATTTATTATTACATCATATTTATTTTGCGCAAATGTTTTTACTATTTCCGCACCTATACCTTTTGCTGCACCTGTTACTAATATTACTTTGTTTTCCATTTAATTCACCACCATATGTCATAAAATCATTATTAATTATACTATATTTTTGTTTAAATTTCATTATTAATTAAAATATTATTTATAATCACAAAATTCCGACATTTTTTTATAAATTTATCACATTTTTCCAATTATAAATAAAAAAAAGTGAATTTAATCACTTTATTTTGATTTTATTTCATTAATATATCTATTAATTTTTTTTGACCAATTTGGATCTGATGCATACCTTTTATTTATTTGTTCTGGTGTAGTTAATCCTTTAGATATATAGTTATCATACAAATTAGTTATGTAACTTTTTATTCCTTCTTCTTGTGTATCAAATTTTTTATATGAACCACCATTACAACCAGGTGCTCCTTTTTGTCCACCATAATTGTTACATTTAGAAGCTAAATAACTGCAGTTCCATTTACAACCTGTTTCTTGTAACATTACTGCAACAGCTAAGTATGGGTCAACTCCTGTTTCAATTGAATATTTTGCGAAAATATAACCTTGTCCTTTTACATCAGAATTAAGGGACTTATCAAGCTTTTCAGCAAGTTCATCCAATGTCATATTATCATATACAATTTTTGTAGAATCCATTGATTCTGCTTTGTTTTCGCATACTACATAACCACTGGCAACCACTTTTTCATCACTATATTTTAAGTATGTTATATTAGTTCCAATAAGTATTAATAGAACTACTAAAACACCAAATTCTTTCGTTTTCAAAAAATTCACCTCATTACGTGATAGATATGATTTTACCATTTTATGTGATTACTGTCAAATTGAGCAAGCTATAAATAATTAAAACAAGTATTAATTAATTTTCTTAAATTCCTGTTTTAATATTGAATATAAATAAATATTTACTTTTTTATTTGATATCATTTCTATATATTTTTTATAGCCATTTAATTGATCAATATATTTTTCATCATCAATATTTGATAATTTATAGTCTATTATATCTATATAGTTTTCATATACTAACATTAAATCAATAATTCCTTTATATAAAATATGATTATCTTCATATTCAAATTCATACTCTTTAAATATTTTTGAATTATTTATATTATCAAATATAGGATTTGAAATAAAATTCATAACTGTTTTCTTTTCTATATTATTTAGCAGAGAATAATCTATATTTTTTAGATCTAACATTTCAAATAATTTATGGATTTTCTTACCATACTCCATGTTATAGTATTGTTCTTTTGTAATTAATACTTTGCTTTTTTTAGAAAAAGTATTTTTTTCTACTATGTCTTTTTCTATATTTATTTCATTAACATTTAAAGTTTCATTACTATCATTTAATAAAATATTCTTTTGTTTTATAAATTTGTAATCTTTATTAATTACAATATCTGAAAAATCTATTTTGTTTATATATTTTTCTAAAACATAATCTATAGAATTCAGTATGTCATAAAATGATCTATATTTTAGTTTTAATGATTCATCTAGTTTACTATCATTATTAAAATATGGAGATACTATAATCATTTTTTCTCTTGCCCTTGTTAGTGCGACATATAAAAGTCTAATTTGTTCTGAAATTTCTTCTTTTATATATCTTTGTTTAAGCATTGTCTTATATATTGTTTCTCCTATACCCTCATTATAATAAGGTAATATAATTCCATATTGATTGTCATATAATATTTTTTCTTTTAAATCACTTATATTAAATTTTTTATAAATCATTGAATAATAGCATACTGGAAATTCTAATCCTTTTGATTTATGAATAGTCATTATTTTAACACTATTAGAGCTTTCTATGTTAGTTTTATATTTTATTTCAAAGTTATAATCTTTTAGACTATTTAAAAATTTAATAAAATCATATATATCATAACCCATACGAGATGTTGAAACACACAAATTATTAATATATTCGATTACTACTTGAAGTGCGACTATATCCCCAACTTTTTCAGCTTTTTCATAAAAATTAAATTCTTCTATAATTTTATCTATTAAGAATTCAGAAGTAATATCATCTATATCTAAAAGCGAATTAATCTTTTTCATTACTTCACTTTCTTGAATATTGTTGTTCAAATATTTAAAAATATTTTCATCTGTTTCTTCTATTAAAAAACTTCTAGAGATACTCATAAATAAATATTTAAATTCGTTATCAAATTGTTTATTTTTGGTTTTAACTATTAAATTTAATATATTTCTTATAAGTATAATTATTATATTTTTAGTAACTATTTCATCTCTTACTAAAGTAAGTGGAATTTCCATGTATTCAAATATTTTTTTGTATAAATCAAAACTTGTTGATCTATCTACTAATATAACAAAATCTTTATATTCAATGTTTCTAAGTTCAAATGTTGATTTTTCTGTAACTTTATAGTTATTTTTTATTTTATTTTTTATATCATTAGCTATAAAAAATATTTCTTTTTCTTCTTTTGAATATTCTTTATCATCTGCATCATATGTAAATATATCTAAATCTGTATTATAATCTAATTCTTTATATGAATTATTTCCAAATACCATAGCATGTCCATTATTATAATCTGCGCCGCCTATGTCATCATTCATTATTTCTTCAAAAATTTCATTTATATTATAAAGTACTTGTTTTCTAGAACGGAAATTTTTATTCAAGTCTATTTTAATTCCATTTTTACTTTCATTATATAGATCATACTTTGATTTAAACAAATATGGATTTGCATTTCTAAATTTATATATTGATTGTTTAATATCTCCAACCATATAAACATTATTATTTGATATTAAACTTATAAATTCTTCTTGTAGATCATTTGTATCTTGATATTCATCTATCAATATTTCTTTAAATGAATTTTTTACCTCTTCTCTAACATAATCATATTTTTTCATTATGTTACAAGCCATAAGTGCGATATCTGTAAATTCATATGCGCAAATGATGTTTTTATAATTTTTAATTTGTTCATCTATTTCTTCAATTATCTCAATAATTATTTCTGCATAATTTTTTGTCAATAAAATTGAATTTTTTATTTCATCTAATGAGTCATATATACAAATCGATTTTATTTCTTTAATTGTATTTGAAATATTTTCTTTTATTTTTTTTAATTGTTCATCACTATTTTTTGGTGCATTTGGAAGTCTAACATTTAGTGTTGACACTAGATTGTCATAATCTTTACTATTTATAATTGGATTTAACACATTTTCTAAATCTAAATAAAATTTATTATAATCCATGTAACTTATTTTATTTAAATCGTCTGATATAAAGGTAATTTTTTTAAAAATTATACTTAAAAAATCATTTATATCTTTGTTAATGTTTTCCTCTGAGTATTTTGTACTTATGTATGATTTTAAATACTCTTTTTTGTCAATTTTTAAGTTTAATTTATTATTTATGTTAAGTATTGCGTTTTTTATTTCTGAATCATCTTTAGTACAAAAATCATTTATTAATTTAAGAAATTTTTCATTTTTATTTTTATATAAGTTTTCAAAAATTTCATCTATTATTTCTCTTTCTTTTATTCTTATTATATTTGAATCAACTATAGAAATTGATTTATTTATATTAAGTAGATAATGATATTTTTTTACAATTGAAAGTGCATAGCTATCAAATGTTGTTATATAACTAGAATCTATTTTTTCTAAGTTTTTTTTATCATCTATACTTAAAAGAGCTTTTTTTATTCTATCTTTCATTTCACGAGCTGCTAAATTAGTAAAAGTTAAAATAAGAAGTTCATCTATATTTATTCCTTTTGATAATTTAGTTATAACACGTTGAGTTAGTACAGCTGTTTTTCCACTTCCTGCGCCTGCACTTACTATAATATTTGTGCCATCTTTATTTATTGCATCTTTTTGTTCTTTTGTCCAACTAGGCATTTTTTTCACCTTCTTTTAAATAAACAAAATCTTTTTCATTTCTATAACATATTTCATTATAAATACATTTATCACATGAAGAAAATTTATCTGATTTTTTTGGATTAATTTCAAAATCTGCATTTGTTATACTATTTATTGCCTCATCTATTTTTTGTTCTACAAGTTCAAGCATCTCATTTATTTTTTTGTTATTTAATAATTTTGTATACGCATAAAAGCCGTTTTTACCTTTTTTCATACCTTTTATAACTGTGCTATCTTCATATGATGAATCTATTTTGCTTATTAATTCTTCTGAATCTATTGTGTATCCTATTAATTTTAAGTTTTCTAAAGGTTCTTTATCATTTATATTTGGTTTTTTATGTAATAGTTTTTGATAATATAATCCTATTACCTCTGTATTTTTAAATTCTTTGTTTATTAAATATAAATATATAGGTAACTGCATATTAATTCCATAATTAATTTTATCTAATGATGTATCCGGAGTACCCGTTTTATAATCTATAATAACTGCATATGTTTTATCATTTGATTTTTCATAAAGTATTTTATCTACTATTCCCATAAAGGTTATTTTCATAGTATTAGATTTATCAACATATATTTTTTTCTCATATAATGCATCTTTTAATGTTGTATATTTATATTGTTTTTTTATAGTTGTTATTATATCGTTCAAGTTATGAATAAGTTTATCTATAAAAAATTGTTCTTTATATGTAAAAGTTTTATTTAACGTGTTTAAATATTCATTTGAGCAATTATATAAATCAAAGTTTTCTTCAAATGCATGTGATAAAACATAATGGAATAGATTTCCTATTGTTAACTGTAATGTATCATTATTTATATTTATTTTAAGTAAATCGTTTAGGTAATATTTAAATTTACAATTGTAATAATCATTTAAACTTGTATATGAAAGTAACAATGAATTATTTAAATATTTATTTAAGTCATCTTTTTTTATACTTGTATATTTATTATTATAATCTAAATATTTTATATTGTATTTATTATAAAGCAAATTTAAGTTCTTGTTTATATGACCATATTTGGTATAAAAATCTAAATATTTTATTAAATTATATTTATTTAGTTTATTTGAATATTTTGAATTAAATTCCTCAATTTTTTCAGTTTTTAGTCCCAATTCATTTACTAAGCTTGATTCATAATATTCATTTGTAGTTGATTTAAGTGAATATGTTATCATTAAATTATCAATCTGTTTTAAAGTGTTTATTATCTGTTTTTTATTTATAGTATTTAATTCATATGAAACATTTAAATCAAGTATTTTTTTTATTTCATCGCTTAAATATTCATCATCATGACAGGTAATTGGATAATTATTATTAAATCCTAGTAAAAAAACATATTTATTTAATTCATTAATCTTTATACAATCTTTATATTTTTTATCTAATATTTTTGTATTTTTAAATTCATTTTCCAACAATTTAATTAATAACTCATCATTACACCATACAAATTTATTACATATATTAACAAATTCGTTGTATAAAGTAGAATTCTCTATATATTTTAATGACTCTTCTATACTTTTTGTTTCATTATATTTTTTAATAAAATTTTTACACGTTGTTGTCCCATATAAATAATTGTCATTTTGTATATCTACAGGTATGTTATAAAAATCTGACATTAATTTTATTGCATTTTTATAATCATCAGTTACATTTATTATTGAAACATCATTAATATTGACTTTTTCATTTATTAGTTTTGAAATAGTTTCAAATATGTACTCAACTTCATCAAATATGTTATTAAATTGATAGCAATTTTCTATTTGTTTTTCTTCTATTGGATATATTATATCAACATTTGTTATTTCTTTTAGTTCATTTATAATTTTTTGTTCAAATTTGGTAAAATTACTATAGTTTTCTATTACAATGTTTTTTGTTTTTAAAAATGACTTATATAATTTATTTTTAACCAACAATTTGTTATTTTCTAGATCTTGTTTCAATGATACTAAATTATCTAATTTAGATATATTATATTTTTTATTTTCTATATAATACATATTTTCTATATATATTCTAGCTAATTCATAATTTACTCCACATTTTTTCATTATAAAATGAATTGATTCTTCATTATATTTAAAATATAATTCTTCTTTTACTTCTTTAAATGTTGTTACTTTTATATTACTTAATAAATTATTATTTATTTTTTTAATTTTTTTAAAATTTGATGGAATTATTAATAATTTTTCTTTTTCATGCACTTATATCACATCCTATAAATAATTATATCATATTGACTTTAAATTTCTTTTAATTTAAATAAAAACTATTGATTTTTAAGATCAATAGTTAATAATTAATTTTATTACAATTATTTTTATAATCCTCAAATACTTTTATAGTAATATCTCTATCAATATTTTGAAAATTAATTATATTATTTTTTCCTTTTATAAATTCATATATCTGATTATCTCTAAATCCTATATCTTCTGCATCTTCTTTAGTATTACCATAATAAACTGTTTTAATGTTTGACCAAACTATAGCGCCTAAGCACATTGGACAAGGATAACAACTTGTATATAAGATATAGTTTGATAAATCATGTGTTTTTAATTTTTTACAAGCCGTTCTAATTGCATTTACTTCTGCATGAGCAGTTGGATCACAATCTGACAAAACACTATTTTTAGCTTCACTTATTATTTTTCCATCTGATGAAGTTATTAGTGCTCCAAATGGACCACCAAATTTATAATCATTTATACTATTTTCTAAAGATAATTCAGCAACTCTTTTCATCAAATTGCTTTGTTGCATCTTCCCAACTCCAATTTCTAATTTCTTCCATATCTATTCCATTTTTATAAATATATTCTTTATGCTCTATTAATTTATTTTTGCACCATTCTGATAAAAGCGCTCCACGATTTCCTAATTTATCTAAATATTTAAGTGCATCGATTACTAAATGATATCTATCTAATTTATTTAGAACTCTCATATCAAATGGAGTTGTAATGGTACCTTCTTCTTGGTATCCATGTACATGAAGATTTTGATTAGTTCTTTTGTAAGTTAATTGATGAACTAAAGGTGCATATCCATGGAATGCAAATATTATTGGTTTATCTTTTGTAAAGATTAAATCATAATCTCCTTCTTCAAGGCCATGAGGATGATTTGAAGCTGATTCTAATTTCATTAAATCTACTACGTTTACAAATCTAATTTTTAATTCAGGAAAATTTTGTCTTAAGATTGCTGTTGCAGCTAATGCTTCTAATGTTGGTGTATCTCCACAAGATGCCATTACTAAATCAGGTTCACTACCACCATCATTACTAGCAAAATCCCATATTCCTATACCTTTCGTACAATGTTTGATTGCTTCATCCATTGTTAACCATTGTCTGCTTGGATGTTTTGATGCAATTATAACATTTATATAATTTTTTGTTTTTACGCAATGATCAAAACATGATAATAAACAATTAGCGTCTGGCGGCAAATACATTCTAACAATATCTGCTTTTTTAGTAACTAAATGATTTAAAAATCCTGGATCTTGATGTGTATAACCATTATGATCTTGTTGCCAAATATGTGATGATAAAACATAATTTAATGACGAAATTTCTTCTCTCCAAGGAATTTCATTACAAACTTTTAACCATTTTGCATGTTGATTTACCATGCTATCTATTACTCTTACAAATGCTTCATAACTGTGGAAGAAACCATGTCTTCCAGTTAATAAATATCCTTCTAACCAACCTTGACATAGATTTTCAGATAACATTGAATCCATTACTCTACCATCGTTAGATAGAAATTCATCTGTTTTTAGTTTTTTTTCCATCCATACTCTATTAGTTTTTTCAAACATTGCATTAAGTCTATTAGATAGTGCTTCATCTGGGCCAAATACTCTAAAATTTCTTTTATCCTTATTTAAGTCAATTAAATCTCTTACATATTTTCCAAGTTCTATCATATCTTGAGCATACACACTTCCTGGAAAAGAAACATCAATTTTATAATTTCTAAAATCTGGATATCTTAATTCTTTTAATAATTTTCCACCATTAGCATTTGGGTTAGATCCCATTCTTCTATCACCTTGTGGAACAAAATCAACTATTTCAGATTTAATTTTTCCAGTTTCATCAAATAATTCTTCAGGTTTATAGCTTTTCATCCAATTTTCAAGCATTTTGATATCGGAATCATCTTTTATCATTATAGGTACTTGATGAGCTCTAAAACTATTTTCAATCATTTTTCCATGTACTAATTTAGGTCCTGTCCATCCTTTAGGTGTTTTTAAAATAATCATAGGCCATACTGGTCTTTTAGTACCATTATTTTTTTTAGCTTCTTCTTTTATTTTTGATATTTCTTTTATTACTAAATCTAAGGTTTTATACATATTTTGATGAATCATTTTTGTATTGCTACCTTCAACTATATATGGTTTCCAACCACATCCTTTAAAAAAACTTTTAATTTCGTCTTTCGTCATGCGAGCAAATACTGTAGGATTAGCAATTTTATACCCATTTAAATGTAATATAGGAAGTACTACACCATCGGTAAGTGGATTTAAAAATTTATTTGATTGCCATGAAGTTGCAAGTGTAGCTGTTTCTGCTTCGCCATCTCCTACTATACATGCAGTAATTAAAGTTGGATTATCAAATACTGAGCCAAAAGCATGAGCTAAACTATAACCAAGTTCTCCTCCTTCACTTATTGAACCTGGAGTTTCTGGAGCTACATGGCTTGGAATTCCACCTGGAAAACTAAATCTTTTGAATAATTTTTGCATTCCTATTTCATCTTGAGTTATTTCAGGATATATTTCACTATATGTACCTTCTAAGTATGTGTTAGCAACTAAAGCGTTTCCTCCATGTCCTGGACCTGATATATAAATCATATTTAAATCGTATTGTTTTATAATTCTATTTAAATGTGTATATATAAAATTTTGTCCTGGTACTGTTCCCCAGTGTCCAACCACTACTTTTTTTATATCATCTTGTTTAAGTGGTCTTTTTAATAAAGGATTGTCTAAAAGATAAAGTTGTCCAACTGATAAATAATTTGCTGCTCTAAAATACGCATCTAATTTATCTAATATATTTTCACTTTTTGATTTCATTTTATCTACCTCACTATTTTTATTATATAATAAAATTTAATAATCTTACTAAAAAGAGAAAAAAAATGTATTATGTTATACACTTTTTTACTATCAAATCGTATTAAATCTTTCTATTACACTTTTTTCTTTTCTTATTTCTGTTATGAATTCTGATGGATTGTTTTTAGGTGATATTATATAAACTTTATTTTTTGTCCGTGTAAGCGCTACATAAAATAATCTTCTTTCTTCTGGAAAATTAATTTTATTATTTTTATCTTTACTATCAAAAATATTTATTATAGGGTCATTTTCTTTTTTACTTGGAAATCCTTTTTTACAATTTAGTGCGTTAATTATTATTACTTCATCAAATCCTAACCCTTTTGAAGCATGAGCAGTTAAAAACGTTATAAAAATATCTTTATTTTTTTTTAAAACTATTTTATTATTTTCTGTTTTTATAAATTTATTACTTTCTATAAGAAAATTAATATCATCATTATATCTTCCCATTAATAATATTTTTGATTTATTATTTTTAATATAAATTTCTTTTAATATTTCTATAATTAAATCAACTTTTTCATTTATATTTTCATCAGTATAATAGTGTATTTCTATTGGATTTTCTATATGTTTATTTGATTTTAATTGTTTTTGAATTTGATTTTTATTTTTTAAAATAAAATTTCCTGCTACATCTATGAGTTCTTGACTATTTCTATATGTATTAGTTATTTTTAATATTTCACCATAGCCCATCATATTAAAAAAATTTGTAAATATTGAAACTTCAGAACCGGAGAATTCAAATATTGATTGCCAATCATCACCTACGGCAAGTATTTTAGCGTCATATAAATCTGAAAGCTTTTTAATAAATTTGTATTTTTGCTTGGAAACATCTTGGTATTCATCTATTATAATGTAATCATAATTTACATTTTTGTTGATTTTTTTATAGTTTTCCATAGTATCATATGCATGATTTATCATATCTTCAAAATCAATCAAATTATTTTTTTTTAAATAATCATTATAATAATTTATTACTAATTTTATATATTCAAGTTGTTTTTTCAAATTTGTATCTTTTATTTTTTTATATATTGTATCTATATCATTTATTGTGTAGTTTTTTTCTTTGAACCTTGTTATAAAGTTAATTGAAAGTGATACAAATCTTGAAAATAAGTCTTCCTTTTTATAATTCATAAGTTCTGTAAAAATTTCTTTCTCTGTTTTTTCTTTAAAACTACAACTTTTTATTAATTTTTTTTCAAATTTATTATATACTTTCGTGTTGTCAAATATTTCTCTTATATTCTTTTTAAAAGAATCACTTATTTTTTTTATTTCTTCATAGTATAATTCATCATTTAATATAAAAAAACTAGTATTATTTTTATTTTCTATTGTCATGAATTCATTTTTATGTGGAAAACTTTTTTTGTCGTAATAAGGAATATTTAGTTTAAATAAAAAATTGGAAATTAATATCTTGGTTCTTTCATTATAATCTTGATTATTTATTGTAGTATGATTTAACATTTTTTCTTTAATTATTCTTTCATTATATTCATTTATATTTGTCTTATTTTGTTTATATATTTTTTTTATATAATATATATAATAATCATCAAATGTTTTGTATTTTTTTGCTTTTCTATCAAATAACAAATAGTTACAAAAAGCGTCATTTATTTTTTTTAAAAGCTTTTTATCATAAAATAAGTTTTCCACAATAAAATCTTTTAGTATTTGTTGTTTTTGCTCTTCTGTTATAACTTTTATATACTTTTTATAACTTTTTTTAATTATCTCCATTCCTAATTTGTGAAATGTCGTTACTTTTGCACCTAATTTAAATTGTTTATTAATTCTATCTTCCAATTCTTCAGTTGCTTTTTTTGTAAATGACATAATTATTATGTTATTAGGATTTACATTTTGTTTTTCTATTAAATATTTAACTTTTGCAGACATGGTAGTCGTTTTTCCACTTCCTGCGCCTGCTACTACAAGACAATAATCCTGATCGATTAATATTGTTTTAATTTGTTCTTCATCTAATTTTATATTTGGATCAACTTCATCAAATATATGTTCAAAATAATTTTTATATTCTTTTTGTTTTTTTATTATAAATTTGTCATTATGATACTTAACCATAGTTAATAATTTTTCATTATCTAAAATTATTCCCTTAAGTTTTAAATTGTTTACTAATTTTGTTAATTCTTTTCTAGATATATATTTATCTTTATTTAGTATTTTTTTTGTATAATCCATATTTTCACCTCACAAAAAAACTAGTACATGTACTAGTTCTATAATATATATATCTTTTATTTTTAAGCTATCCTATTTTTTGTAAGCATTTTTTACCTATTTCTAATGAAGTATTTAGTTCTTCTAATCTTTGTTCTCTTATTTCGTCATATGTATAATTTTTTCCGATTTTTAAATTTGTATACCAGTCTAAATTTAGTTTTGAATATATTCCTGATATTATTTCGTCATTTTCATTAATTTCAAATATAAAGGTATCGTTTAATGAATCTGTTTCTATTTCTGGATTATTTACTTCTTCTGTTTTTGATTTTATTTTATCTATTACTAAATATCTATAATCACCATCGAATCTTGGCTCTAAAGATTCAATTTTTGTATATTTTCTTGTGATATATTTACCCAACTTCGCACTATATAACTGATTATCACATATAAATACTTCTGGATTAAATGTTTTTGTTACTACAGGTAAATCTTTATTAATATAAGTAGCTATTTTATTTTTTATTCTTATATGATTTGAGTATTTGTGGTAACCATCATAATCGTTGTATTCCCTTATTGAAATAAAGTTTTCAGCATCTACTCTAATTAGTTCTTTATTTTTATTTAAAAACATTAAATTTTGACCTATCTCTGTTGAATCATTAAATATTTCTTTAAAATTCTCATCTATTATTCCAGCACAACTATATGTACAATTTTCATCAAAACTTAAAGCAAGAATTCTAATTTTAATTGCAGCTATTCCATTTTCAAATTTTATGTCTTCATTTGATTCATCAATCATAAATGAAACAACTCTTGGTCTTAATTTTGTTTTTTCATTTAAATTTAGTTTATCCATAATATCCCCCTTTAAAATATTGCCTCATATTCTATCAGCATATATACTATTTGTCAAATTTCAACAAAAAAACAGACTATAAATAGTCTGAATTAATTTCAAAATATGGGGCAATAAACAAATGAGTTTTGCACCTAAGTAGTAAAAGTATTTAATAATACTTGATAAATTAATTATAGCATATTTTTTATCATACTCCAACCGGTATTTTTAACATTTCCTTTAGTTCCAATAATTCTAACGATATGTCATCACATGAAATGCTAAGTGCATAATGAAATGGGATAATTTGACTTTTGTAATGATCGTTTTGATTTAATAATACTTTTTTTCTCATCAAATCTTCTCTTTCAACAGTTAAATTATTTATCCACATATCTCTATGTTTAAAATAATAATCTATTTTTGGGAAAAGTTGTTCTATTCCATTAAAATCACCATTAAAATTGTCTTTCATTTGTTTTTCCATCCAAACTCTTAAAGCTGTTAAATAAACAATCTTTTCTACTGCTAATTCTTCGAACGTTGTACTTTGAAAATCACCATTAAAATCTTCAACTAACTTTACTAAATCATCATTACTGCATCCATTTAAAGGGCAAGTATATGCTTCATCATAATGAAATACTTTATGATAATCACAATTATCATCCCAGGAATCTTTTTCAATTAATAATTCAAGCCATTTTTTTAATTTATTTTCCTTTGGAATTTTAGTTATCAAATTTTCAATATTTAAAATACTTTCTTTTTTAGGTAAGTTAATATCATAAATATATAAGGTATCTTTAATCATATCAATTCCTTTGTACATAAATAAAGAAGGACGTTGACTATTAATTATATTAACGAGATTGATATTATGAGTAAATATTAAAACCGTTTTATTATTATTTATTAATCTACTAATAATATCAAAAGCTATTTCATATTGTTTTTTTATATCAAAGCTACTTAAAGGGTCATCAATTATAATAGTTTTCTTATCACTATATTCAAATTCTAAAATATTTAATAGAAATACTATGTAATTTAATTCCCCAGTACTATAAGTTTTTGCTTCTCTTTTTAAATTTAAAATAATACTTTTTTCTACAGTATTAATGCTAATGGTAATTTTATCTTCCTTAAAAACCCTCATTAAAACTGGTCTAATTTTATCCCAATTTGAGTACAAATTATTAAAAAAAGTTTCTTGCTCAATTTCTAATTGTTTTATTTGTTCATTTATCTGTTGGATTCTATTCTTTACTATTAATAAATTATTTATATTATTACAATCATTTCCAATCAATATGTAATTAGTAGAATCTGTTTCATCAATATTATTATCATTAACAAAGTTTACCATTTCTAATATATCATTATGAATATTATTTTTTATTTCATTAGTAATATCTCTATATTTATCAATTAATTTATTTAATGTGTTTTTAAATAATTTCTTTCTTGTTTGATAAATTTCAAGAATACTTTTTTGGTGATTATGTCCACAAACTGGACAAACTACATCATCGGAATCAATTGCTTTTTCCAATGAATCTATTGCAGTCAAAATATATTTATCACGTATTTCTTCAAGCTCGGTTCCTTGAATTTTTAAATTTTTTAAATCTTTCACATTTTGTAAAATAAATTTTTTCTTAGTTTCGTTTTTATATTCTAATAACTTTTCTAAATTACGATTTTCAAACCCTAATATTCCTATTTCATTTTGATTATATACATCTTTACAATAATTTGAATACTCAGAAGCTTTTGTTGCACTTGTTATATCATTTTTTTTAAAAGCATTTGCTTTTAAATCTAAAGATTCTATTAGTTCCTGCTTTTCCATTTTTAATTTATCTATATCTGTAGTTCTAATCGATATTTTTAATTTATTTCTCTCCTTTAAAATTCTTTCCTTGCAATCATCATAGCTAAAAAAACCAAGTAACGGATGGTTTGCTTTAATTGTTTTATATGTTGTAGTTTTACCAATTCCATTTGGACCTAAATAAATTGCACTCTCATCTAAAATTTTAAAATCTTTTGAATATTTTAACCAATTTTCTTTAAAATCTTCTCCTATAAATAACATAAATACCTCATGCAAAAAAAAGCCAATACAAAACTTACTCAAAGTCTGTACTAGCCCTTTAAATTTAAAACTATTATATCAAATATTCCTACAAATTACTAGATATCTCTTAATTTTTCAAATATAGGAAGATTGCCTGAATAACTCTTTGGAGATATAGGACTAGGATGATATATAGGCAATATTTTATATCCATTAACTTCATATATATTACCAACTACATCTGCAAACTTATCAAATTTAAAGTCTAATAAGTTTCTAGTTGGAAATTCTCCTAAAGTAATAATTAGTTTAGGATTTAAAATTTTTAATTGTTGTAACATTACATTTTTACAATTTTTAGAACAAGTTTTTAAATTTTTTCTTTCGAGTGGATAACACTTTACCGATTCTAGAAATGTAGTTTCAAATATATCCCTGTCAATAATATCAAATAATTTTTGTAAAACAACTCCACTAGGTAATATTTTGCCATTCACATCTTTCCACAATTTATGACTTTTTCTCCAACCATTATTTGCAGGTGCTTCACCAATTAAAACTATGTCATTATCTCTTCCTATAAATACGGTTGTATCATTAGGAAATTTATCTACTAATTTATCACAAGACTTGCAATTAAATACTTCTCCATCAACTCGTTTCAATAATTTATTAACTAATCTTTCTTTTAGTACGTTATACCTATGCTTAGTATCATCAGTTAATATTTTTTCTCTATCAGCAATTTGATAATTTTTATAATCTATATCACAATTAAACTGACTCGAAGTTAAATCTATAATCCTATCTTCTATTAAATTAAAATAATGACTAATTCCATCAACATGAATTTTACAAATAACTCCACCAAAATAATCATTAATGATTAGAGATGTTATTGCACACATTCCAAAACATTTATTATCATCATTCCATTCATTTTGAACTTTTGGATAACATAAATCTTTAGAATAACATTCTAATAAAACTTCTTTTATATTTTCAATACTCACAACAACACCTCTTCTCATTAAATAATTTAAGTTTTAATCTATAAATATTATATCAAATAAATCTTAATGTGTCTTTGATATTACTATTGTTTTTTTGATTCTGTAGCATCCATTTATATTCTTCTAGCTCTTTCAAATAATCTCTTCTAAAATAATTTTCATGCAACCATTTAACACCTTCTGCTTTTACAAAAATCATACCTGATACTTCATACTTAATTGGATAATGAAATTCTTTTTGCATTCTATGAACTGCTACTTGTATTACATTTCTACTTTTATTAAATTCTATATCTAAAAATCTTAATAAAGTATTTCGATATTTTTTAGGTTGAGTGATTATTCCTAATTCTTGTTCTAAAGCAAATATTCTTTTTTTATAGAATTCTATTTCTAAAGTTAAATAGTGTGCTTCTTTATTAAAATAAACTTCTTTTAACCATTCAACACATTCTTGTTTTATATATATTTTTTCTTTATTATTTTCTTTTATTCTTTTAATCCAAGATTCTATTGGATGTCTTCTTTCTATATTTCTCATAATTCTACCAAATTGTTTTGTAGTTAATGAAAACATCTCTTGTACCTGTTTTCTATCTATCAATTCATTACTCATAAAATATCTCCTTTCAAAAGGTAAAGGGACGGGTAACGTAATATAGAAATTTTATCTATCAAGCATGGTGTATACACACCTGTCCACTTGTTAGGGAATACTCCCTAAAACCCTAATAATTAGTCTCCGACAGTTTTATTTTTTTCTATATATTTTTTACTAACTTCATTAGATTTTTCAATCATTTCTTTCACTCCTTTTTCATAGTTCTTATTATTAATTAATACTTCAGAAAGCAAAGAATAAGGTATATCCTTTGCATTTTCTTTAAAATACTCTAACAATTGTGGCACAACTATTTCAAAGAAATAATTTATAAAATTCACCTCCTTTCAAAATTTAGGCAACAAAAAAAGAACACAGTTTTATCTGTATTCCTAAATAGTTTTTTGGGTTTTATTCTAACTTTTTTGAAAATATTTATCAACTTTACACAATAAATTTTTCTTATTTTCCTCAAATTGATTCTTCCTATGACCATTAGCACCTGATGGATGTGGAAAACCTAATAGACATTGTTCTTCTTTTATTAAATCATCTTTTATCATTTGTTCTAATACTTCTTCTACTGCTTTCCCTAACGGAATAATTAATACATTAGGCAATTTTTCCACTTCTTTATAAAAATATTTTTTTACATAAGAATATAGTGCTTGATTATCCATTATTTTAGGATTAGATCCAGTATAATTTTTATTATTTATAAATACTGGATAAGGAATAATTGAGGTTGTATGAAGTAAATAATCTTTATCTCCAAATAATTCTGAACAAGATTTAATTCCTAATTTTTCATCTATATTTATTTCATCCATCATCTCAATTAAATTTTTCCTCATACTACCTGCAAACCTAGAATTTCTTTTACATTCTTTTTTTATTTGATCTGGTGTTAAATTATTTATCAAACCATTATGAGCAGTTTGATAAGCTATACTTGTTTGAGTCCATCCTGGAGTTATTCCAACTATAAATATTTTCGCTTGCTCATTAATTATTTCATTATGTGGTGCATAATAAATTTTTATATTATTTTCACCATATAATTTAAATTCCTCATTCAATATATCTTCTTTATTAAAACTAGCTAATTCTTTTATTTGTTTATAATATTTATCAAACATATAAAGCACCTCTATAGACTACTGACTTGCAACAAACTATTGATATTATTTTTTAAATAAAACATTAATAATATTATTGTATCTTTCTTCTAAAATATCTTTAGTTCTATTACTTAATTTATTATAATCTCTTTCTAATTTTTTCTTTACATATTCAGTTCCTTCATGTAAATCTAAATTCAATTCTTTAAATGCTAGACTAAATAATGATGGTATTGAATCGAAATGTGCCATTACATCAGCATCAGCAATAATTTCTTCTTCAATTGTATTTCTAGGTAAATCATTACTTCCTCTATGGTTTAAAACACATTGTTTAACTCTTTCTATTTTATCCTGTGGATAATTATATTTGGTTAATAATTCTTCGGCAATTTTTGCACCATAAATGTGATGTTCTTCTCTTGGCCCTATATTAGATGGCATAGCGATATCATGTAGTAATGCTCCTAATTCAACTATTTCAACATCTGCTCTATATTCTTTTGCTAAATATATTGCATTATCAACTACATATTTTATATGATCTTCCCAAAAATCATATCCGTCTTTATCTTTTGAGTTATCTGTTCTTTCTAATAATTCTTTTTTTATTAATTCAGTAATATTCATAATATATTTTCCTCCTTAAAACTTTTTACTAATTTAGCAGGATAAATCTCATATAAACCAAATGTATCTATTTCTAATTCAAATGGAATAAAATTCTCTAATATTCTTTGTTGCATTGAAATTATTTTGTTATAATCTTTATCAATATGAATAGTAATATGAAAATTAAAATTATTAGGATTATATTTTTCGCTTGGTAAAACTTCATATATTTTTTGTTGTAATAATTTTAATTCATCATTACCTTCAATACTAAAATATAATACACAACTATTTTCTTTTCCATTCATTATTTCTACATTATTTATAAGTAATCTTAACTTAGGAAAATCAATTTTAGATAGTTCTTTTATGACATTCTCTTCATCAGAAATATCCCAAGCCGATAAAGTAAAATGATATGGTAAGGTATCTACTTCTTCACGATTATCAACATTTTTCCCAAATGGAACTTTGCAAAGTTTTTCATTTATCTGTTTAGTATAATATTCTATTTTTGCTAAATTATTATTATCAAATAAAGAAACAAAAGTAATTCTTTCATTCATATTTTAACCTCACTTTATAATTTGATAAGTTGACTATTATCTATATGATTTCGCATTTCATATCCATTAATATGAAATTTAGGTTGTTCATATTTATATAAATAAATTTTAGAATTATCATAATTTTTTGGAATAGTATTTTTCAAAACTGCATTTTTAATAAATACACTTTCCACATCTTTTAACAATTCCAATATATTAGAATATTGATGAATTCCACTATAATTAAAATCATTATCATTAAACATTGGCTCAAACCAAAAGACAAAATTATCTTTATAAAATACTAATATTGAATGACTAGGACACCCCTTATTATCATCATAAAATATATAATACGTTTCGTATTTATACTGCGTCATTAATTCAAACCAACATCGATAAAGTTCTGTCATATCCCAACAAATTCCTATATTACTTTTTATAAGCTCTTCAGGACTCTGTAAGCAATAGTTTTTACCATCATTAACACCTTTATGAAATTTATAATTTTGATCCATCCAACCGTAATCAAAACAATCTCTTGTATATTTGAAAAATAATTCAACATTATCAATTTTATTTTCAATAAAATATTGTTTACAATCCATAGTAATCCCTCAACATAATTTTACCATATTTTAAGCATTAATTGATAATAATGTTAGAGTTTCTTTATCAAATCTATTATCTTTTTTATTAGGAATTATCTGTAATAAATTATTATCTTTATTTAATTCTTCTAAATTTAGTGTCTTAATATTTAAATTACTTTGATTTATTTTATAAAATTCACTTAATGATTTTATATATTTTTCCATATCTTCATTTGTTTGATAATTAGATAATATTATATTTTTATCATTTGTATTTATTAAAATATCAAAACAATTTTCTCTAAACATATATCCTATATTTTCTATTTCTTTCTTATTTATATTTATCTTTTTAATTGAAACATTTTTCTTTTTATCTATTTCAATGCGTACATTATCAATATATTTAAATACTATTTCTTGCTTTTGTTCTTTTGGTAATATATCCCATAAACGATTCTTTCTAACATAATAAGATTTCTTTTTTATTTGTTCTAATTGTCTTAAATTATAAATAAATCTCATATCACTTTTGTGATCTTCAGTTGTTTCTTTTATAGTTAAATCTTTTATTTTTTCTTCTGTAATCTTTCTTTGATTTCTAATAAAATCTAATTCATCTTTTAATTCTATTTCTTCAACGATACCATCCACAAATGCTTTTTTAATTCTTTTCTCTTTTTGAGTTAATTCATTAATTATTTTATTACATTTCTTTAATTCATTTTCCGTTTCCTGATACAAATAAGGTTTGTAAGTATTATCTACTAATAAGAAAAAATCTAACATATCATCTAAAAAGTTAATCATAACTTTTTCTATTTTCTTCTCACTTACTCTTGTTTTACAATTAGCACATTGATAATAACAATGTTTTTCTCCAGTGTGACTTTTACTAGAACAACCACCCATAATCGTTTCACATTTAGGACATTTTATACATTGCATAAAAATATAAGTTTGTTTTCTTTTATAATTTTTTAAGTTCTTTTGTTTTTGTATTTGAGCTATATTAAAAATTCCTTCTTCTATAATTGCTGGTGCTACACCCATAAATTTTTGTGGTTCTTCTCCTTTAATTGTTTTCCTATGAACATAATTACCAATATAAATTTCATTTGATAGGATTCTATCTACTAAAGTAGATATCCATTTTCTATTTAATGCTTTTTCTTCATTTAATAATTTAGTAATAGCATTAGCAGCCATTCCTTTAATATAACAATCAAATATTCTTCTAATGACTTCACTTTCAATATCATTAATAACTAACTTCTTATCAACCTTGTCATAACCAATAGGAGCACGTCCTACAAAATGTCCTTTCTTAACAGCTCCAATCATTCCAAATTTAGTTCTTTCACTTGTTCTTTCTATTTCTAATTGAGCAAGTATAGTAAGCATTCTAATAAAGAACTTACCATTAGCCGTTGAAGTATTAATATCTTCACTAATACTTTCTAAACTACAATTATTTTCTTCTAAAAATGTACATATTTCCTCTAAATCCTTGATAGAACGAGTAAGTCTATCTAACTTATGAACAATTATCTTGTTTATTTTTCCGTCTTTAATATCTTGAATCATTTCTTGAAATGCAGGTCTATTCATATCCTTAGCACTTATTCCTGCATCTTCATACACCTTATACACTTCATATCCCTTATAGTCACATAATTTATACATTCTATCTTTTTGTTCATCTAGACTGTGACCAAATCTAGACTGATCCTCCGTTGAAACTCTTGGGTAAAGTCCCACTACAAATTTTTTGTCATCCATATTCTTTCTCTCCTTTTCTATAATTTTTAACGACAAAAAAACACAAGAGAATTTCCCTTGTGTTAGAACTACCAAACTACATAAATATACGACTATCTATAATTGTCGTATATTATCATAATACCACATTTTTTTAGGACACGCAACGGCACGTTTTTGAAAAATATAACCTAAAATTGTCGTTTAACCCTTATAAATAAAGAAAAAAATAAATTTTAAAAATTTTTTAATTTTTTTCTAATAGCACATTAATTATGTTTGTTAACTCATTTATTGTAATTGTACTTAAATCATCTTTATAGAGCGTTGTATCCTCATTATAACAAAATATTACTATTCCATTATAATTATTACTAATAATAACTTTATGTGGCTCAAATAACCCTAAATTAGTGTTTTTAAAGATTATGTTTCTACCTGATATATATTCTATGTTTAGTTTAGTAATATCTTTAATCCTTAATATTTTATTTTTTACACACAAAGGAAATTCTAAAGTTTCTATGGACACATTCATTTATAATTCACCACCTTTGCAAAGAAAAAAGTCCATAATATCAAGTATTATGAACTTTTACTTATTTAACACACAAAGGTGTGCGTAAATTTCAATATGGGGCGAGTATAGGGATTCGAACCCTAGCATAACGGAACCACAATCCGCCGTGTTAACCCCTTCACCATACTCGCCATACTCATACTCGTACAATTCAACTTGTACAGACACTATTTTAACAATTTTTTTTACTTTTTACAAGGGTTTTATAAAAAAAATATTAATTAGACAATAACCTATACATTAAATAACCAATTCCATACAATAAATTGAAGGAGGAAATAATGAATACATACAATATGACTAAAGATTATTATAATTATGCAAATAATAATTATAATCAACCTTTGTATAATCAAAATATTCAAAATAAACAAATTTATGATCCATATAATGGATTTATAAGAGGAAACATGTTTCCTGAACTATATAATAGTTACAAACTAAATAAACCACTTGAAATAACTCCAATGAATGAACAAGCAGAATTGTTAACTTATGTAGATGCACTAACATTTGCTATGATTGATTTAAATCTTTATTTAGATGTTTATCCAAATGATAGAGAGGCATTAGAACTTTTCAATCAATATAGAATGCAAGCTGATGAATACACAAAAAAATATGAAAGCAAATATGGTCCATTAGAATTAACTAGTAATTCATTAAATACATTTCCTTGGGCTTGGGATAATGCACCTTGGCCATGGGAAAAGAAATAGGAGGTAAAATATGTGGAAATATGAAAAAAAGTTAGAATATCCTATAAATATAAGAAATAAGGATTTAAAACTTGCGAAATATTTATTAGCTCAATATGGAGGACCATATGGTGAACTATCTGCTGCATTACAATATTTAAATCAAAGATATACAATGCCAGATGAAAAAGGTAAAGCACTTTTAACTGATATTGGTACCGAAGAACTTGGACACGTAGAAATGATATCTACAATGGCATTTCAATTAATGGAAGGTGCGACTATCGAAGAATTGGATAAAGCAGGGCTTGGAGGACAATTTACTCAATTTAACCATGCATTATTTCCAGCAGATCCAAATGGAATACCATTTACAAGTGCTTACATAGCAACGACTGGAGATTATATTGCTGACTTAGAGTCAGATATGGCATCTGAACAAAGAGCTAGAGCTACATACGAACATTTAATGGATTTAACTAATGATCCAGATGTATTAGGTCCTTTATCTTTCTTACGTCAAAGAGAAATAATTCATTATCAAAGATTTAAAGAACTAAGAAATTACTACTTAGAAAACAAAATTTAAATGCTTGGTATTCCAAGTATTTTTTTTATTTTTTTTACTCATAATATATACGGGTGATAATATGAAATATGTATTTATAATAATGTTTTTATTAACAATGACTGGATGTTCTAATAAAAAGCTTGAATTAGATAATATAAATTTAATTAAATATAATGATACTGTATTTATAAATGAAGATTACAATATAATCAAGAATGATTTATTAAAACTAAATTTCAAATGTCATAAAAATAAATCAGTTGAAGGAAAAAACTTACAAATCATAACTAATAATAACTTATATAATATATATATTTCTAATAATTATTATATGGAATTTTTTGATAATAATATGTACTGTTCTACTAATAACAAAAAAGTAGAAGACATACTAAATAATCTAGAAGATTTAGAAAAAAAATATAATAATAAATTTTATAGTATTACAAATATACAAAATTATAATGCAAATGAAAATGATGAAATAATTAAAATTGATAAATCTGATAATTATTTAATAATAAATATAAATGATGAAATTTATAATTTTACAATAAATGAAATTGAAACAGATAATAACAAATATAGCGAAATTAATTTAATATACTTTAATGAAAAAATTGACAAAAAAAATATTGTTATTAGAAACAATAATTTTTCAAATATTAAAATAACTTTTTCAAACAAATATAATTATGTTGTTGAAATAATTCCTTATTATGAAAACGAAGTACTTAAGTTTAAAGAAAAAATTTATCAAAAAAAATAGGATAAAAATCCTATTTAGACATTTTTTCTGCTTTTCTTTTATCTCTGCATTCTTTACATCTTACTGGTTCATTAGTAAAACCTTTTTCTTTATAAAATTCTTGTTCACCAACAGTAAAAATAAATTCTTTTCCACAATCTTTGCAAACTTTAGTTTTATCTTGCATATTTTTCTCCTCCTTTACACATCATTGATTTAATAGTTATAAAGGAGTTCTTATATAGAATACACTTAATAATTTTTAAACCAAATTAACTATATCATACAATTAAATAATATGCAAATGTTTAAGAAGAATTAACATTTTTTTTGTTTAAAAACATATTGTTTAATGAGGTGTATATTGTGAAAAAAGTATTAATTCTTTTTGGTGGGGACTCTAATGAACATTACGTTTCTTGTAAATCAGCTAGAACTATATTAGAAAACATTGATAAAAATAAATATGAAGTTACTAGTGTGGGTATAAAAGAAGATTGGTATGTTTTTAATGACAATTATGATTTTTTAACTAATGGAAATTGGCTAGATTCAAATATAAAAAAAATTACAAATATTATAGAGTTTATTAAAGGTTTTGATGTTGTTTTTCCTATAATTCATGGTAATACATGTGAAGATGGAAAAATACAAAGTATGCTGGAATTGTTTAAAATAAAATATGTTGGATGTAATCCTTGTACCAACTTACTTTGTTATGATAAAGAATTAACTAAGATAATTCTTAATAATTATAATATTCCCCAAGTAGATTATGTTTGTATATCTAAAGATTATAATATGAAAGAAATAATTAAAAAAATTGAATTTCCAATGATAATTAAACCATGTAAAAGTGGTTCATCTATAGGAATTAATAAAGCAACTAATAAAAAGGAACTTAAAATTTTTATTAATGAAGCTTTAAAATATGATAATAAAATTATTGTTGAAAAGTTTATTAACGCAAAAGAATTAGAATGCGCAATTAGAGGAACAGATAAATTGGTTATATCAGATATTGGGGAAATTAAAACAAATAGTGATTTTTATGATTATGAAGCTAAATATAATGATTCTAGTTCTAAAACTATAATACCCGCAGATATTCCACACAACGTTAAAATACAAATTCAAACATTAGCTAAAAAGGTATTTAATTTTTTAAGATGTCGTGGTATGGCCAGAATTGACTTTTTCTATAATGATAAAATTTATTTAAATGAAATCAATACAATACCAGGATTCACAGATATAAGTATGTACCCTATGCTACTTACAAATAAAAGTTTTTCATGTAAAGATCTTATTACATATCTTATTGAATCTGCTTTCAATTAACAATATTTTACATATTGTTTTTTTATTAAATTACAAAAAAAAGAAATTATTTTCTTGCATCTAATTTCTTTCTTTGTTCTGTATTTAAAACTTTTTTTCTTAATCTTATATTATTAGGTGTAACTTCTACTAATTCATCTGAATTAATATAATCAAGTGCATATTCCAATGTTATAGGTCTAGGTCTTTTTAATACTACAGTATGATCTTTTCCTGCACTTCTTGTATTAGTTAAATTTTTACCTTTTACAACATTTACAGCTAAGTCATTATCTCTAGTATGTTCACCAACAATCATACCTTCATAAACATCTACACCAGGTTCAATAAACATTATTCCTCTATCTTCAAGTTGACCTAATGAATATGCAGTTGATTTTCCGTTTTCCATTGAAACTAAAACGCCTAATTTTCTTTCACCAACATCTACATTTTGATATGGTCTAAATTCTTTAAATGAATGATTTATTATTCCATAACCTTTAGTTAAAGTCATAAAGTCTGTTGTAAATCCTAGTAATCCTCTTGATGGAATTGTATAAATTAATCTTACTTGATTACCAACATTAGTCATATTTTCCATAGTGGCACTTCTCATACCAAGTTGTTCTATAATATTACCTACGCAGTCTTCTGGAACGTCTAATTGTAGATCTTCGTATGGTTCCATTTTTACTCCATCTACTTCTTTTATTATTATTGCTGGTTTTGAAACTTGAAGTTCAAAGCCTTCACGTCTCATGTTTTCAATTAGTATTCCAAGATGTAATTCACCACGTCCAGAAACTATAAATGACTCTGAATCACCTGGAACTACTTTTAAACTTACATCTTTTTCTGTTTCCTTAAATAATCTTTCTTCAATTTTTCTTGCTGTTAATAATTTACCATCTCTACCACAAAATGGACTAGTATTTACACCAAATGTCATTTGTAATGTTGGTTCATCTATTCTCAAGATTGGAAGAGCTTCTTCTTTACCAACTTCACATACAGTTTCACCAACTGAAATATCAGGTAACCCTGAAATTGCTATTATGTCTCCGGCTTCTGCTTCTTCTATTTCAACTTTATTTAAACCAAAGAAGCCAAATAGTTTAGCAATTCTAAATTGTTTAATAGAACCATCTAATCTTATACAAGAAACCATTTGATTTACTTTAATTTTGCCTCTTTTAACAAGACCAATTCCAATTCTACCGACATAATCGTTATAATCTAATAAAGCAGGTTGGAATTGTAATGATCCATTTAAATCTACTTTAGGGTTTGGAATAGTATTTATAACTGTGTCTAAAACATAATCCATGGTTGGTTCTTGAGTTTCTATTTCTGGAGACATACTTGATGTACCATTAAGTGCTGAAGCATATATAACAGGGAAATCTAATTGATCTATATCTGCACCAAGTTCAATAAATAAATCTATTACTTCATCCACAACTTGTTTTGGTCTTGCAGTAGGTTTATCTATTTTATTAACTACAACAATTGGAGTTACACCTGCTGCCAATGCTTTTTTTAATACGAATTTAGTTTGTGGCATAGGACCTTCATATGCATCTACTACTAGAAGAACACCATCAACCATATTCATAATTCTTTCTACTTCTCCACCAAAGTCAGCATGTCCTGGTGTATCAAGTATGTTAATTCTATAGTCTTTATAATCGATAGCTGTTGTTTTAGCTAATATTGTTATTCCTCTTTCTCTTTCAATTGCATTTGAATCCATAGATAGTTCACTAATATCTTCATTTGCTCTAAAAGTATGTGACATTTCTAACAATTTATCTACTAATTTTGTTTTACCATGATCAACATGGGCTATAATTGCTATATTTTTTATTTTTTTCATAAATACACTTCTCTTTCAACTGATACATTATATCATAATTAATAAAAAAACTGAACTTTTTTTATTAACGTTTTTTGTTTTTTCATTAACGTTTTTTGTTTATTTTTTTTATATGTTAATTCATTTATTTTCTCATCTATTATTTTTGATATATTTATATATTCTTCATCCATTTTGATATTTTCTTGAAACTTTTTAAATTTTATTAACAAAGATAACAAATCATTGGGTTCTAAGTAGAAAAGTTCATTTCTAAAGCAAATATTTCTTTTATAAATATTAGTTAAAACCACATAGCCTCCAATTTCTGTTTTTGTTTTTTCACCTATATAATATCTATCTTCATATTTTTTAACTCCGCATTTGCCACTAGTAATGGTTAGGAAATATGTGTTTTCTTTATCTTCCGCAATAATGATTGCTGGTCTTTTTTTTGCATGATCAAATGTAAATTTTCTAGTTAATTTATTATTTAAATATGCTGTTTTAAAAACAATATTTTCTAACATTACTATGCTTCCAATATCATAATCCATTTATATCACTCCATTAATAATTTATTTTAAATAAAATTCCATTCTTCAAAAATTAAGTTATATATTATCATTTTTTCACTACAAGGTCAAGTTAATCTTCCGTTTTTTAAACTAACTAAATATCTATATTTAACTAAATCATGTTATAATTATAGTGGTGAAGTAAATTGAAAAAATCATTAATTATAATACTATTAATTATAATTCCTTTTAATGTCTATGCATATGAAAAAGAGACGGTAACATTAAATAAATGCGTAGATGGCGACACTGCTTGGTTCAACTTAAATGAGGAAAAAATTAAAGCAAGATTTCTAGCTATTGATACACCTGAATCAACAAATAAAATTGAATTTTTTGGAAAAGAGGCTAGCGAGTATACTTGTAATAAACTTAAAAAAGCTAATAAAATCGAAATAGAATATGATGAAAATTCAAACAAGTATGACAAATATAATAGAAACTTAGTTTGGGTTTGGATAGATAATGAATTGTTACAAAATCTAATTATAGAAAATGGATATGGTAAAGTAGCATATTTATATGGAGATTATAAATATACTGATTTATTAAAAAAAAGTGAAAAAAACGCAAAAGAAAAAAATATAGGAATATGGAATAAAGAAAACAATGAAATTCAAAAGTCTTCTAATGTTAATGAATACGGATACAAGTTTTACCTGATTTGTATAATAATTTTAATTATATGTTACATATGCTCAAAAAGTTTTAGAAAAAATATTAATAAAAAAGTTAAAAAAAGAATAAAGGGATAATATTATAAATTAATCCCTTTATTTTATATTAAAATAATATTTCAAAATATATTCCATCGTTATTTTTATATCAGGAAAAACGCTAATATTTTCTAAATCATTTAAAAAAAACCATCCTGCTTCTGTACTTTCTTCACTAATTACAGGATCACAATTATATGGGTTAAGTGGAACTGCTGGATAAATAATATCTATATGAACTTCACCCATTTTATTTAAATTCTTTTGAATTCCAAGTGGGCGGATACAATCATTTTCTCTTGGAAATCTAACACCTAAAAGTTTAATTTTAACTTTCGTTTCTTCATATACTTCTCTAACTGCCGTTTCTTCTGGTAATTCGTCTGGTTCTATATGACCGCCTGGTTGAACCCATTTATCAAATTTTTTGTGTTTAACTAATAATATTTTTTTATCAAGTGGATTTATGATAAATGCAGAAGCGCAAAATTGTCTCATAGTATCACCAAATATATTTTAACACATTTTATCATTCAAGAATATCTTTTGTTTGTTCATTTACATTTTTTTCGTAAACTGTTAATTTTTCATTTATATCTAATGTTGCAAGTAAAATATTTGATGTATTTTTATAACCTTTAATTTTAAGTTCTTTTTGTAACCATTCTTTATTCTTATTAAAATTATTTAAATTTTTAATCATAATTTTAGTATCTATTATTACATTTGCGCATAATCCTTGTTTCTGCACCGGTAAATTCATATCTTGTATAGTAACATTTTGATTTTCTTTCTTTGGCATTATACTAACAATTCCATTAACTTCTAATATTGCATAATCAATTTGACTTAAGTCAAAATATCCGTTCATTCTACATTGTTCTAATAAATCGTTTATATCAAATTTTACTTTTTTTAAGTTTTTTTCTACTATTTTTCCTTTATCAATTAATATAGTTGGGATACCCATAAAAAATCTTCTAAGTGTTATACTTTTCATTGTCAAAACAGAAACTAAATATGCAATTAAACCAAATATTAACATTGCAAGTATGCCATTTTCAAATTGTGTATCAAGTGATGTTGTGATTTCAGCTGCAAAATTTCCTATTGAAATACCAATTACATAATCAAATACTGAAAGTTGTGATACTTGCTTTTTACCTAATAATTTTGTTATTACAAAAAGAACTATTAATGATATTATCGATCTGATTGCTACATCATCTAATTGTTTTATGTCCATGTTATCACCAATATTATTATTTATTTTTAAGGCTTTTTTATACTAAAACTTAAAAAAAATCTTTATTTTTCTATTAAATAAAGATTATTTAAAAGTACACCTGTTCCCTCTGCTACACATGTAAGTGGACTTTCTGCAATGTATACTGGAACATCTAATTCTTTTTGTAATAATTCATCTAATCCATTTATTAAGGCTCCTCCACCAGTTAATACAATTCCTTTATTAATTATATCTGCAGATAATTCTGGGGGAGTTTCTTCAAGAACTTTTTTAGTAGTTTCTACTATAATATTTACGCTTTCTTTTAAAGCTTCTTCTATTTCTGGAGCTGTTATGGTTATAGTGCTTGGAAGTCCTGTTGTTAAATTTCTACCTCTAACTTCCATTTTGTTGTTTTTATCACCTTTGTAAACTGTACCTATAGTTAATTTAATATCTTCTGCTGTCCTATCACCTATTAAAAGCTTATATTTTTCTTTAATATATTTAATTATGTCACTATCAAATGTGTTACCTGCTATTTTAATTGATGAACTAGTAACTATCCCACCTAGTGATAAAACAGCAATATCAGTAGTTCCACCACCTATATCTATTACCATACTACCACTTGGAGCTGATATATTTAGGCCGGCTCCTGTAGCTGCTACTTTAGGTTCTTCCTCAATATATACTCTTTTTGCTCCTGTTCTTTCAGCAGCCTCTTTTATCGCATTTTTTTCTACTTGAGTTATATTTGATGGACAACAAATTAATATTCTAGGTTTTGTAAATAATGTTTTACCATTTACTTTTTTTAAAAAATAATCAAGCATAACTTCTGTGATTTCAAAATCTGCTATTACGCCATCTTTCATTGGTCTTATGGCTTGTACACTTCCTGGTGTTCTTCCAAGCATTTCTCTAGCTTCTACTCCTACTGCTAAAGGTTTTTTTGTTTCTGAATCTATTGCAACAACACTTGGTTCATTTAATACTATACCTTGTCCTTTTACGAAAATTAATACGTTTGCTGTACCTAAATCTATTCCTATATCTTTTGTGAACATTATTTCCTCCTTTACTGTAATATGTTTAAGTATTTTTTTCTGGTTGATTCTCCACCTCTAATATGTCGTATATCTATATGATATTTTAAAATGTCTTCTACATTTTTGTATTTTTCTTTGTCTATTTTTAATAGTCTTTCATGCAAATCTTTATGTACTGTACTTTTTGATACTTTAAATAAACTGGCTATTTCTCTAACAGTCTTTCCTGTTTGTATAATATAGTTTGCTTCTTCTAATACTCTTTTATTAATATAATTCACTATAACACCTCTTTAGTAAATTATATTTTTAACTGATATTTTTATTCAAAAAAGAGCTTATGCCCTTCTATATTTCATTTGTTTTTTTACCAATGTAATTTAGTGGATTTACAGTTTTATTATTTATGTTTATTTCAAAATATAAATGATTCCCGGAATCTTTATCTATATTTGAATTGCCACTTTTACCAATAACTTGACCTTGTGTTACTTGGTCGTTTTCTTTTACTGATACTTCACCTAAACTTTGATATATACTAACTATATTGTTTTCATGTTTAATTTCTATTACATTTCCTAAAATTTCATCTTGATGTACAGATGTTACTGTGCCACTTAGAATTGCTACTACATCAAATGTATCTTTTCCTTTGTAAGTTATTCCTGTGCTTGGTATATATGTTCCTTCATAATATATTATTGAATTTTTTTGTTCGTTTTCATCGCTAGCATAATCATAATATTTTTTTGTTATTGAAACACTTTCATCAATATAAGGATTAGCTATTTGTTCTATATTATTATTTGTTGTTGTATCGCTAACAACTGGAACTGTGTCTTCAAATATAGTTTTATTTACATATTCTGTAGTGTCTGGTTTTTTGTATAAAGACTTTTGTATTAAAAATATACTTGAAATTATTAATATAAATCCTATTGCATAAATAGTATATACCACTGGTTTTTTTAATCTTCTATATGTCATATTATCACCTCATTTAAGAGTTTTGACAATATTTAATATTTTATACAATTTTTTAAATTTTTTTTATTTTAGTTCCTTGGTAATAATGATATAAAATTTGATCATATGTATATCCTGCTCTTGACATTCCTTCTGCTCCATACTGACTCATTCCAACTCCATGACCATATCCTCTAGCAACCACTTTTATTGAATTATTATTTTGGGTTATAGTATAATAATTTGATTTTAGTCCCAATTTATTACATAACTCCCAGCCTGTAAATGTTTTATCATTTATTTTAATTTTTTTTATTCTACCTGTATTTGTTTTTGAAATTATTTCTACTGTTACCTTATCTTTATATTCTAATCCTAATAAATCATAAAATTTTTTTAAAGTGAAATAATATTCTTTATCATAAAGTGGAGATACAGAATCCCATGTAGAACTAACACTTCTTAAATAAGGAATTTCATTTGGAAATATATCTTCACTATTTTCGGTTACTCCAATACTTGTAGAAAAAAACAAGGCATCTATTATTTTTCCATTATATACTAAATATTCAGAATTTGTTTCTATCACTGCTTGTTTTACTTTATTTGAAAGTTCAGTATATCTATTTCCCCAATTTTGTTTTTGTTGGGTTTCATCTAAATATACCTGATTTTGTACTGTATCTATTACATCATATTCATTTTTTTTATTTGTTGAAAGTCGTTTCATTACATAAGTACGAGCAGCTACTGCTTGAGCTTTTAATGCTTCCAATGAAAACTCTGCTGGCATTTCACCTGCAAGCACACCTGATACATATTCTTCTAATGGAATTTCATCTATTTTTCCAGTTGCGTTTCTTTTTACTCTTACTTTCATATTAGCGGTATAATTAAATTTTATTTCATCATCATATATAAATAATGAAATAACTATGTATGGTATTATTATTATTAACAGAATTACATATATTATTTTTTTCATATTCATCACTATTGTTTATTATAGTTTTAAATAATAGAGTTTTTTGTCAAAAAAAATCACATTTCTGTGATTTATAATATTTTTGTATTAACAAAGAAATCATAAAAGAAATTTGTTGTAGTATATGATAAGAAAATTGCTATTAAAAAATATAAAATTCTTGATTGATAATATCTATTTTTTTTAAATATACCATTAATATTTATACTATCTAATGCCCAAATAGATATTAAAAGTGAAAAAAGATAAAATATTCCTTTTATCATTTTTCCTCATAATTTGTTATCATATTAATTCTTCTTAAATGTCTTTCTTCATTTGTGAATTTTGTTTCTAAAAAAGTATCTATTATTTCTTTTAATTCATCAAATTGTTTTTCATAGCTAATGGAAATTACATTACAATTATTATCAATTTTGCAAAGTCTTGCTTCTTCAACATTGTCTACTTTTCCACATCTTATACCTTTTACCTTATTGCAGGCTATACTCATACCTATACCTGTTCTACAAATTAATATTCCTATATCTATATCCTTATTTATAATTGCTTCGCCTACTGAAAAAGCATATATAGGATAATCAGTAGATTCTTCTGTTTGACTTCCTAAATCTTTTACTGTATATTTTTTTGATTCTAAATATTCTTTTAATTTTAATTTTAATTTATACCCTCTATGATCGTTTCCTATTCCTATTACCATATTTTCTCCTATCTAAATAATGTCCATGGGCTTATTACTGTTCCACCCTTATATGGCATTCCATACCATACACTAAAATGTAAATGAGGACCTGTCGAGTCACCAGTACTACCAACATAAGCAATCACTTGTCCAGCAGAAACTATCTGTCCAACAGATAAATTAGATGCATATCTACTTAAATGTAAATATCTCGTATAATATCCATTATTATGATTAATAGTAACATAAATTCCTTCAGAGGAATTACGTGACATTTCAACAACTACACCATTATTTGAGGCAAATACCTTTGAACCATATCCAGTACCAGCAATATCTAATCCATTATGAAAATGTCTATTGTGATATATTGGATGTATTCTCCAACCATAAGGACATGAAATTGTCCAACCACTTTCAGTAGGCCATACCCAACTGCTAGTATTACCAACACTTGGTATTACTTTTGTTCCCATCGCTACTACTTTATCTTCGGCCGGTTTTATTTCTTCTTTAGAGACAGGATTTATATATACAATTTCTCCATTTACTATTTTTTCATCTTGTGTAACTCTTGTTATACCTTTTTTACCTTCTTGAGTAACTTTACTATATCCTACGACAAGAGATGAATCATATTTTTCTATTGTTTTATACATAGTTTCCGTATCTGCTACATTTCTTCTTTCAACAGTAACATTTAATTTAGGTTCAGTTACTCCAATGGTCACTTCTTCTCCAACCGATAAAATATTTGTTACCTGTTTATATTTAGTATTTGACATTAGGAATTCTTCTACACTTATTTTATTGTCACTTGAAATGCTTTCTATTGTATCGCCAGCTTTTACTGTATAGATTTTATTTTTACTTAAATCACCAAACAACAAATAATTACTAAGATTTTTTGAATCTAAATATATTGTTTCTGTAGAATTGATTAAAGTTTTTTTTATAGTTATATCATTGTCTACATAAATATTATTAATATATTGACCTGTACTTGTAATATCATCTTGATTTTTAGAAATATAATCTTCATAATTTTTCGTTCCAACATATGCTTTTATTACATTTTCAACTGAATTATCAAATATTTTTTCATCTAAAACATATATTTTATAAGATTGCTCATGAGAATTAATTGTTACTTGATAACCTTCAACAGTAAAATTGCTTTTTTGACGAATTATATTATATATTGTTTCTATGCTATCATAATCGTTATCATAACTTATTTTTTTCTTTATCTCCAATCCATTTGGCAAATAAACGCTACTTACTTTATATAAATCTTTTATTTCTTGTTGTTCTTTATTTATATATTTTTCCAATTCTTTTACTTCTTTTATTTTTCCTATTAATTCACCATTTAAATAAACTAAATAACCAACACCTGGTTGTGATTGTCTTGCATATGTTATATTAAATATAATTAAAATTGCTGATATTAATAAAATTGAAAATATTGTTATTATTTTTTTCATACTAATTATCCTTTTCATATTATTATTATAACACACTAAAAACTTTTTTAGCAAATAAAAAGTGTCATATCAAAGCAAATGAAAAAGACTTATTTAATAATAAATAAGTCAAAGAGTTTATTGATATATACCAGTTGTTTCACCATTTATAGCTGGATAAATAACACCAATTTTATTATCTTTTGTCAAATAAAAATATGTTTCTTTTATACAATTATTTATATCTGATCTACATATGAAACTAGTATAATCTTCATTTTCCATACTTGAAAAATATTCACTTAAAGTTTCATCATTACTTACCACTTTTTTTAAAACTTCTTCTTTTGACAATCCTTTAAGAATATCATCTGTTGTGTACAATTTACCTGTTGTTTTAGAAATTGTATAAGTCTCAACTGTATCAGTATAACCACTACCACAGAAGTTTTCAACATCTTCTTTTATTATTAATGATATAAATTCTTCGTTTTCTTCTATGTCATAGCTTAGAAAAAGTAATTTATTAGTTGATACATTATTGTCAAAAGTTATGTAACATATATCTTTGTCATATGATGATTTAGTGTAATTTTCAACTACTTTGTTATATAATCTATTTATTTCTTCGTTTACTTTCTTTGCATCTTCACTATTAATATTTACAACTAATTTATTCAATTCTATATTTTTATCGGAATTAAATGGTGGATAATCATATGAAATCCAATTTTCTACAACTCCTTTATCATTTTGCTCTGTAGGAATTTTTATATCTAAAACTGTTTTTTCATAATAAACATATTCTTTACTTTCATCTACTTTAATACTTTTATTTACCTCATCGGCTTTTGTTTGTTTAAAATTTCTGCATATCACAAAAGATATAAAAATTACTAATACTAAAAGCAATAATAAAATTAATATAATTTTTAATGTGTTATTTTTATTATTCGTAGCTATATTCATTTTTCTCATCCTCTCTTTTATAAGGTATCACATTTTCAAATTTTTATCAATGTGTTTTACAAAATAAATTATCCATATTAATGTTTAAATTTTTTAATCAAAGATTTCAATGTATTAACACCAAATACATTGTTAATTAAGCCTAACTTGAAAGCAAAAAAGATATATATTGGAGCACCTATTAGTGCATAAATTATTATGTAGTAAATTGAAATCAATCTTGATGTAGAATTTAAGGGAATAATAATTTTTATCACATATAAAACCAAAAGCATTATACTAGCACAAACAACACTTTTTAAAAGTGATATTAATATTGGTTTAAAACTGAAATTATATTTTCTTTTGATAAACAATAATACTATAATAAAAGTTAACCCTTCGACAATAAAATTTGTTACTACAGATCCATAATATCCCTCAACACCTATATTTTTTAATATAATCATCATTGGAGAATTTAAAAGCAATTTTGCTAAAAAACTCAAAAGCAGTGATATTAAAGATAATTTGGTATTATTAATTGTTTGTGAAATATTTATAATTGTTGTGTATAAACCATAAACAATTATCTGTATTATTATTATCTTGAATATATCAATACATAATTTATCATAACCATAAAAAACTGTCCATACTGGTTTTGCTAAAAAACTTATTCCTAAAGACATTGGTATAGTTAGGAAAAAAAGAAGAGAGAATGATTCATTAATATTCTTATTTACACCTTTAAAATCCTTTTTAGCGAATGATGATGATAAATTTGGTACTAAACTCGTTGTTAACCCCAAAGAAATAGACATAACAATCATATTTAGCTTAGCTCCCCAGGTTGCAACTACACCATATGCAGTTTCTGCCACTGGGGCTGTATATCCTATACTTACAAGTGTTTTTACCACCGTTATCGAATCAACTATACCATATAAAGATTGAACAAAATCAATTATAACAAATGGTATAGCATACATTAAAATTTTTTTTAATATATCCTTTTTTGTCATTACAATAGAAGAATTATCTCTTGTTATAAAAAGTTTTTTATTCCTTTTTATTTGAACTTTTAAGTATATGTATGAACACAATGCCGCTATTGTGGCCGAAAATATAGCTACATATACTGCAACTTCTTTTGGTAAGTGCAATATATTTACCACCACATAACTACCAACAACTATTATAATGACCCTAACAAATTGCTCAATAATATTTGAAATACTTGGAGCAGTCATTATTTTATGTCCCTCTAAATATCCCCTTAAAATACTTTGTTGCGGTACAACAAGAAGTGCGACTGATATAACTCTAATTGCAATTGTTACTTCATTTATTGTGTTTCCACCCTGCATATTACCTATAAACATATAAGCAATATTTTCTGCAAAAATAAATATCAATATAAATGACACTAATCCTATTAAAATAATTATATGTGATGCCATTTTATATATTCTTTCCTTTATTGAATATTCTTGTAAAGCATTATATTCACTTATTAATCTTGATACTGCAACAGGAATTCCACATGTTGACAAACTTAAAAATATTGAATAAATAGAATATGCATAGCTATACAAAGCACCACCTTTAGAACCAATTATACTGTAAAAAGGAATTACATATATCAAACCAAGTATCTTACAAATTATTATTGAAACTGTAGCTATCATTGCTCCTTGTATAAAATTACTTTTTTTCACTAATTCACCTCTTAATACTTGGTTGTTCTATTGGACCAGTAACTACCATTGGCTGGAAAATTTACCATTGTATATGGATCAAATGTCTTAGACATAAAAGTACTCCAAGATGTGTAGTCACTCAAATACAAACCATATGCCATCATAAAATGTAAATGTCTTCCTGTACTACATTTATCCCAAGTTTCAACAGATGGATTACCACCCGTAATTGCTATTCGTGTATCCTTGGTTACAACGTCACCAACAGAAACATCTATAGTTCTTAAATGCATATATCCACTTGTATATGTAACACCATTTACCTTATGATGAATGAATATCATATTACCACCACAACTTGATTTTCTAACTATACCAGCCACTACCCCGGCAGCCGTAGAATATACTTCTGTAGAACCAACTAAGTCTGTTCCACTATGAAGTGTATATACTTTTCTAGTAGGATGAAATCTCCAACCATATTTACTACTCCTAGATCCAGAAATTAAAGGTCTCCAAAATTTGGTATCTGCTGGTAATTGTCCTCTTGTACATACATTCAAATCATCTGAATCTTTACAACCATATTGATTTTCATACATAGAAATTGCTTCTCTTTGATTTTTTATTTCTTCTTCTATTGATATATTCAAATCTAAAATATCATCATACTTTGACTTAAGTTTATCTAATGATTGTTTAAGTTGTTCTTGTTTTGAAGATAATTCAGTTATTTTCTTTGATAAATCTTCTTGTTTTTTCTTATTTGTTACAATTAAATTATTATATTGATCAATCAAATCATTGTTGTATTGTAGCAATTGTTCACTTATAGCTAATCTATAAATAAAATCTGTAAATGTTTTAGCACCCATTGCATAATCTAAATACATAGTTGTAGAATCCGAAAATTGATAAAAACTTATTATATCTTTAATTTGTTTCTTTTTTGTTTGAATATCCAAATTTAATTGTTCTATTTCTTGTGTTAATGTAGAAATTTCATTTTGACTAGTTGTAATTTCTTCAGATGTTTTAGATATATTAGCCTGTGTAGAATCGATTTCACTCTGTGTTAAATTTTTGTTGTTTTGAGCCTCATTATAATCATTTAAAGTATTTTGAAGTTCTTTTTTTAAATCTCCTAAAGTTTTTGCGTAAGTCACATCCGGTATTACTATAGTTGATATTACTAATACTAAAACTAAGTTTATACTAAAAATTTTTCTTATTTTATTTTTCATTACATCATCTACTTTCAATATTTTAATTATATCACACTGGAGTTGATTTTAAAAGTTTTTTTGATGTATAATATTTTAGGTGATTTTATGTATAGAGACACATATCTTGAAATTAATCTGGATAAAATAAGTAAAAATGTTAGAAATCTTATTGATAAATATAATCAGTATAATTACTATTTTGGAGTTATAAAAGGCAATGCATACGGACATGGGTATTATATAGTAAATACTTTAATAGAAAACGGAATTAATTATATTGCAGTTTCTAATCTTGAAGAAGCTATTAATGTTAGAAAATTAAATAAACAAATTCCAATATTATGTTTAGAGCCCATAGATATAAAATGGATTAATAAATGTATGGAACAAAATATTACAATTACCATTTCAAATTTGCAATATGTTAAACAATTATGTGATTTGAAATTAAAAAGCTTAAAGGTTCATATTAAAATCGACTCTGGTATGAATAGGCTTGGATTTAATAATAATAAAGATCTAATAAAAGCAATTAATTTATTAAAACGTTATAATTTTATATTAGAAGGAATATATACACATATGGCATCATTAGGAATTAGCGATCCATATAGAAAAATTCAACTAAACAATTTTGATAAGATAGTAAAAAATGTTGATTTAACACAATTTAAAATAATTCATATTGATAGAAGTTTAACTTGCATGTGCAACAAAAAAATAAAATATGCAAACGGAGTTAGATTTGGAATTTCCATTTATGGATATAATCAAATTCCAAAATTGGATAATTCTTTTAAAGGAAAACTAAGAAATTTCAAGTCAATACTAAGACAAAAAAAATATCACATAGAAAAATATAATTTTGATAGAAATATTGAATTATATCCAGCGCTTAGTTTATATAGTAAAATTATAGAAATTAAAACTGTACATAACGGAGAATTTATTGGATACCTTGGATATGAACATACTGGAAAAGATATTCAAGTTGCAACTGTATGTATTGGATATGCCGATGGAATTGATTTGAATGCCCATGGTGGTTATGTTTTTATAAATAAACAAGCGTGTAAAATTATTGGAACCGTTAATATGGGAATGATTTCAATCATAGTTAATAAAAATGTAAAAATCGGTGATAAAGTTGAAATAATTGGAGATAATGCAAATATAAGAAATTTAAGTAATCACTGCAAAACAACAATTTACAAGACAATGACATGCATTTCACCTTTATTACCAAGGGTATATATAAAAAATAATAAAATAATCAATACTAATGAATAAAATTGGAGAATTTTTACTTCAACTTTTTCTTATACAATTTACACAATTAAATAAAACTGATATAATTGTATAAGGTGATAATATGAAATTTAATGTTGTAATTTTAGGCTCTGATATAAATGCTTATTACATGGCAAGATGCTGTTATGAACAATATAAAATAAAACCATTTTTAATAGCTAAAAAATATATGCATTTTACTGGAACAAGTAAAATACTTAATATTTTCTATGAACCAAATTTATGGGATACAAAAACATTTGTCGATACATTGGTTAAATTTGGAAAAGAACATAACTCAACAAAAATAGTTTTAATTCCTAGTAATGATTTTTATGTAAGACTAATAGTTGAAAATAAAGATATATTAAAAAAATATTATTGTTTCTACTCTATTAATATTGAATTATTAAATAATCTATTGATTAAAGATAATTTTTATACTAGTTTTAAAGATTCTGAATTGGATTTTCCAGAAACCTATGTATACAAATGTAATAGTAAACAAAACATTTCAGATAAACAATTAGAAAAATTTAAATATCCTTTAATTATTAAACCTGGAAATGGAGTAAGTTATTATAAACATCATTTTGATGGTCAAGCAAAGGTTTATAAAATTACAAACAAAAACCAATTATTTAAAGTTATCAATGATATAGAAGTTTCTGGTTATGATGATAACCTAATTATTCAGGAATTTATACCAGGCGATGATACAAAGTTATTTGATGCTATCTTCTTTTGTAATAAAAAACATCAAGTTGAATTATCAACTTTTGCCCAAATAGGATTGCAAGAACATACAAAAACTGGAATTGGAAATTGTACTGTACTTGTAAATGGTTTTTCCGAATTCAATGGTATTGAAGAACAAGTTGAAAAGATGAAAAAATTCCTAGAAGAAAACAAGTATGAAGGCTTTGCCGAGTTTGATATGAAATATGATGCAAGAGATGGAAAATATAAGGTATTTGAAATAAATCCAAGACAAGCAAGAAGTAGTTATTATTTAACAGCTTGTGGTTATAATTTAGTAAAATATATGGTAGATGATTTAATTTATAAAAAGCAAAAAAAATATATTCATATCAATAAAAAATGTGTTTTATCCTTTGTGCCTAAAGCAGTAATAAAAAAATATATTGACAATAAAACTTTAAAAAATGAAATAAATCAAATATTAAAAACATCAAAAGTTATTGATCCATTAAATTATAAATATGATAATTCTTTTAAAAGAAAAATATGGTTGTTTGTGAGAAAATTTAATTATATAAAAAAATATAAAAATAATAAATGGTAAGCTGTTAAATAAAACAGCTTTTTTTATTATGAAAAAAACAGCTTAAGCTGTTCTTCCAAATTTACGATTAAATTTTTCTACTGCTCCTGTTTTCTTAGTAGTAGTACCTTGTCCACCGTTAAAGAATGGATGGCATTTATTACATACTTCTAGGTGTAGTTCTTTTTTATTTGATTTTACTGTAAAAGTATTACCACATGCACATGTAACTTTAGTATCTACATATTCAGGATGTATTCCTTTTTTCATATATATCTCCTTCCGCCATGACAACCAATATGTCATAGAAATTTACTAAAATAGTATAACAATAAATTTATTAAAAAGCAACTATTTTTTAATCTTTTGATTTTCCAAATAGTGAAATTAATCTATAAAATAGGTTTATAAAATCTAAATATAATTGAAAAGCACAAAAGATTGATAGATTTTCTTGATCAGGAATTACATTTTGTAAATATTTTACTTTTTGCATGTCATATGCAATATAACCTAGGAAAATTATGATACCTGCATAACATAATATTAAATCTATTGTTTCTGAACCTATGAACAAATTAATTAAGGTTACTAGTACAAGCGCTATTAAACCCATTAATAAAACTGTACTTATTTTTGACAAATCTAATTTTGTTACCTTTCCAATAAATGCAAATATTCCAAATAACAATGATGTTACTGCAAATACATATATAATTGATGTTATTTCATATACCACGAATACAAATGATAAAGATAATCCTGTTGTAAACGAATAAACAAAGTAAAGTATTTTAGCTGTCATTGGTTGCATCTTTGTTATTCTAGCGGATAAGAAAATAGCAATAAATACTTCTATAATAAGTATACCAATAACATATCCGGGTTTTATTAAATTAAATAGCATATTTACATTTGTTGATACAAAATAACCTGTCAAAAATGATACTAATAAACCTAAAAATAACCATAAATAAATTTTTGAATATAATTTATTTTCCATCTTATACCTCCTTTTGTTATTATATCATATATTTTAATATATATATATAATATTATATTTATTACATAATTTTTCTACCCTAGAGTTTACATAATCATCTATGTTTGAATCCGTTTCTATTTTTATAAATTCTATTTTTTCCTTACTATACGTTCTTAATAATTTAAACAATTCATCTAAATCTATTATTATGCTATCAATATCATCATATAAATAAATTTCTGATTCATTAATTATTGATTTTAAATCATTATACCCTACATTAACTGTTATATAATCTGCTTTTATAATATAATTTAAAATTGTTTTATTATCTATTTCTTTCTTAAATTTTATATCATTTATTATATCTGTTATCCTATAGTTTTTATTTACATACTTTGTATTAAAGTTAAGTAATTTGTTGTTCTTTTCTAAATTACTTTTTTTATCATTTATATAATCTAAGTTTGAATCAATTCCTAATACAAGGTATGATTTTTTTGTTACCTTTGTACCTGAATATATTAATATTACTATTAAAATAATTGATAATAAGAAGAAACATTTTTTCATTTTTCACCTCAAAAAAAGTAGATAAATCTACTTTAATTATATTTTATTTAATACTCTTCTATTCTTAATTTTGCACCTACATTGTTTAATTTTCCAACTATATTATCATATCCTCTTAATATATGTTCAACTTCTTTAACTACAGTTGTCCCCTCAGCTATTAAACCCGCTAATATTAAACATGCTCCTGCTCTTAAGTCTGTTGCTATTACTTCTTTTCCAATTAATTTTGTTGGACCGTTAATTTTTAATTTATTACAATCTATTTTTATATCTGCTCCCATATTATTTAAATATTCTACATTTAAAAATCTATTTTCGTATATTGTTTCTTCTACTATAGATGTACCACTAGCTTGTGTAAACAATGCAGTTATTGGTTGTTGTAAATCTGTTGGGAATCCTGGGTAACCTAGTGTTTTAATTGATGAAGAACATAAATTTGGTGTTGATGATACCACTACTGAATCTGAATTAATTTCTAGCTTTACATTCATTTCTTGTAATTTAGAAGTTAACGATTCTATATGGCTTGGTATTACATTATCAATTTTTAAGTTATCCCCAATCAAAGCACCTGCTATTATATAGGTTCCCGCTTCTATTCTATCTGGTATTACTTCTGTAAATGCTTTTCCCAGTTTTTCTACACCTGTTATAGTTATTGTACTAGTACCGGCACCAATTATTCTAGCTCCCATATTATTTAAAAATGTAGCAATATTTACTATTTCTGGTTCCTTAGCTGCATTTTCTATTGTTGTTATACCTTTTGCTTTTACTGCTGCAAACATAATATTTATAGTTGCACCTACCGATGCTATATCCAAATAAATCCTATTTCCTATTAATTCTTTTGCTTCTATAGTAAATTTATTTTTTGTTTCAGTAATTTTTGCTCCTAAAGCTTCAAATCCTTTTAAATGTAAATTAATGGGTCTTGCTCCTATAGAACAACCACCAGGAAAATATATTTCTACTTTTTTATATTTTCCTAATAAAGCACCCATAAAATAATAAGAAGCTCTTAATTTTTTTGCTTTTTCTTCTGGTATTTCTTTATTTACTATAGTTGATGAATCAATTGTAACTAATTCATCTTGACGTGTTACTTTTGCACCTAAATATTCTAATATTTCACTTAATGCATCTATATCCGAGATACTTGGAACATTATCTATTTTTACTTCTTCATCACACAAAATGGCAGCTGGAAGAAGCGCTACGGCACTGTTTTTTGCACCACATATTCTTATTGTACCTTTTAATCTATGTTGACCTTCTATTATTATTTGTTTCATAATATCCTCCACTACTATATTAATATGTTTTTTTCTTACTATGGTGTTTATTGCCTTATTAATTAATTTAAAAATAGTATTTACCACCATTATAATTATAATTTGTTTTAATATATTTATCAAGTAATTTATTTTTTTTAGTGTAAATAAAAACTATATTATTTTAAATAAATATAGTAACGCAAAGATAATTATAATTATTCCACCTATTAATGTAGATATTTTTCCTATTTTTTCATTAATGTATTTTCCTGTTTTTAACCCTACATATGTAAATAAAAAACTTATTATAGAAAATATACTTGATGCTAATATATTTTTATTTGTTATTGCATTTAAACCTATACCAACTGAAAAACTATCTATACTAACTGCAAATCCAAATAGTATCATTTGTGATATTTTTAATGGAAATGTTTCTTTTTCTTCTTTAAATAACTCTATTATCATTTGTATTCCTATTATCGTGAATATAAGAGCAATAATTATATCTGGCTCAATTTTAATTATTTTTAATATTAAAATTCCAAATAAATTTCCTATTTGTGGCATTATAAAATGATATATTCCAACTATACAAGATAGTAAAATTATATTTTTTTTATCTAATCCTATTGTTCCATAAGCAAGGGAAAGTGAAAAAGCATCCATACTTAATGTTACTGCAATTATTACTAATAATATTATTTCCATAATAAAAGCCTCCTATAAAATTATATTTATATAGGAAACTTTTATACTTATTATAAATATTTATCTATTATTTCTTTTATTAATGATTTATATTCTACAGTATCGCTTTCTTCTGCTTCTAAAACACATAGTGGAGGAAATAAAACACACCACCAATTATTTCCTTTTCCTTCTCCTATAGTAACAAGAAGTGATTCATAATAACCTTCTTTGTAAATGATTCCTTTGAAATCCTTTTGTGGAAAGTAATTTAGCCCTAAATTAATATTATAGTTTTTATGATAATTGTTTTTATTAAATATTTCATTTATGTTATTTTCTAATGCATTCATATTATCTTTTAGTTTTAGTTTTGTTGTTTGAACATTATCTTTAGTGGTAATTAATGTGTTAATTTCTTTTTGAAGTGACTTAGCTACTTCTTTTTTTATTGTTTGGTCATATTCGTCATTGCTATTTGCTACCACTCTTAATCTAATTGATTCTTCTGGTATTTTTACTTTTTCTTCAAAGATATTTCCTATTATATAAAACGATAATATTATTAATATAAATGTAATAAATGGTTTCAAAAAAATCATCCTTTCTATTTAATAGTGGACGATTATAATTTTTTTATTCATTATTTATGATAAGTTTCGTTATTTAATATTTTATATGCTCTATATACTTGTTCAAGTAATATTACTCTAAATAATTGATGTGGAAAAGTCATATCTGAAAAAGATATTTTATAGTTTGATATTTTTTTAATTTCGTCATGTAATCCTGATGAACCACCTATTATAAATGTAATATTTGGATTTATTATTTGTGTTTTGTCTATAAATTGTGAAAACATTTCTGAAGTCATTTTTTTACCTTCTATTTCTAAAGTTACAATGTAATCTTTTAAATTTAAAACTTTTAATATGTTTTCTTTTTCTTTAATTAATGAATTATTTTGTTCATCAGGAACCTCAATTATTTCAATTTTTGTATATTTTGTTAATCTTTTTTTATATTCATTTATTGCTTCTACATAAAATTTTTCTTTTATTTTTCCAACACATATTATTTTTATCATACTTCTATTAACTCCGTTTTTTCATTCTGATGCGCAATTATTATTTCACAATTATCAATATTTTGTTCTTTCAATGTTTCATATGCTAAAGATGGTGCGTTATTTTCTTCACTTAGATGGGCTAGTACTATATGCTTTGTTTTTTCTCCAGCTAATTGTTTTAGATATCTGGACGAATCTTTATTTGATAAGTGTCCTTTATCTCCCAGTATTCTTTGTTTGATGTGATATGGATATTTTGGATTTTCCATAAGTAAATCCACATCATGATTACTTTCAAATATATACAAATCTCTATTTTTTAATAATTTATAATTTCTAATATTTATATATCCAGTATCTGTTACATAAACAATTGATTTAGTTTCAGATTCTATTACATATCCATTAGAATCTGCTACATCATGCGAAGTTTTAAATGGAGTTATTTTTAAAGAGCCAACATTTATTGTATTTTCTATAAATTCATAATTTGGTAAATTAAGGTTTAATTCCTTATACATTGGTAATGTCAAATATACTTTTGTATTGTATTTTTTTGTAAATACCTTTAATGCACTTGTATGATCCGTATGGGTATGTGTTAAAAAGATTGCTTGTATTTTATCTGGTGTTGTATTTAAATCTTTTAAATTTTTTTCAATATATAATGATGTTGTACCTAGATCTATCAATATCTGAGTTGAATCATCTTTTACATAGCAACAGTTTCCTTTTGAACCACTTGATAAAACTGATACTTCCATTTTAATCTTCCTTTAACATATTTACGAATGTAGAAGTATTTCTTTTAAATATTAAATCAACAGTTGTTGTTGGTCCATTACGATGTTTTGCAATTATAAATTCACTTTTGCTTGTATTTTCATCTATTGATGTTTCTTTTGTATAGTAATCATCTCTATATAAGAAAGCAACTATATCTGCGTCTTGTTCTATTGATCCAGATTCTCTTAGATCACTAAGTAATGGTCTTTTATCTTCTCTACCTTCTACTGTACGTGAAAGTTGAGCTAAAGCTATTACTGGTATTTTTAATTCCATGGCAAGGGTTTTTAATGATCTAGAAATTTCTGAAACTTCTTGTTGTCTATTTCCGGCATATCTTGCAGAACCACTAATTAATTGTAAGTAATCTATTATTACAATACCTAACCCCTTTTCTGAAGAAGCTAAACGTCTACATTTAGCCCTTATTTCTCCAATTGTCATACCTGGAGTATCATCTATAAAAATTTTGGTTTCTGCTAGTTTACTTATAGCTTCGTTTAGTTTTTTCCAATCTTCATTTTCCAAATGTCCTGTTCTAAATTTTTTACCTTCTATTTGACCTATTGATGAAAGCATTCTGTTTATTAATTGTTCTGCACCCATTTCCATATTAAATAATGCAACTGTCTTTCCTGATTGAATAGCTATATTACTTGCAAGATTTAAAGCAAATGCAGTTTTTCCCATTGCTGGACGAGCAGCTATTATTATTAGTTCATTTTCATGAAACCCTGATGTAATTTTATCTAAATCATAAAAACCTGTTGCTAACCCAGTTATTTCACCTTTTGTTTGAGCTAGTTTTTCCAAATCATTTTGTGCTTTATATAGAACTTCTTGAATTGACTTAAATTCTGTCCCTTTTTTAGATTTTACTACATTAAGTATCTTTTTTTCGGCATTATCAAGTATCTCTGAAATATCATTTTGTGAATTATATCCCTCTGTTGCAATTTCTGCTGATGTATCGATTAGTCTTCTACGAATTGCTTTTTCCTCTACAATTTTTATATATTCATCTATATTTACAGCTGATGGAACTGTATTAATTATGTCAGTTATATATTCAACTCCACCTACTTGTGACAAAATATTTTTATTTTCTAATTCAGATGTTACGGTAGTTGCATCTATTGGTATATTTTGTTCTGCTAATAAACTCATTACTTCAAAGATTTTTCCGTTTGCTTCTGAATAAAACAAATCTTTGTTAAGTGTTTCTACTGCTTTTTGTAATGCATACTTGGATAAAAACATTGCCCCAAGTACAGATTGCTCTGCATCTAAGTTACATGGCATCTTTTTTTCTTGCACATTAATCACTTCCTTGTTAATTCAATTTTAAGAATTGCTGTTACCTTTTTATGTAAATTTATTTCAATATTATGGAAACCTAATGAGGATATTGGTTCTTCTAAATGGATCTTTTTCTTATCTATTTTAATGCCTTTATTTGATAATTCTGTATGGATTGTTTTTGTACTAACACTTCCAAATACCTTATCTGAAGCTCCCGTTTTTACTGGTATTTTGATTTTTAATTGTTCTATTTTTTGTTTTAATTCTGTACATTCTTTTATATTTTCTTCTTCTTGTTTTTGTGCTTCTTCATTTTGTTCACTAAGAATTTTTAAACTTGTTGGCGTTGCCATTACCGCATATCCATTTTTTATTAAGAAATTTTTACCATATCCATCTGAAACAGTTTTAACTTCTCCCTTTTTTCCTTGTCCTTTTACGTCTTTTAAAAATATTACTCTCATATTACACCTCACCTAATTATTTTTAATAATTTTTCTTTTGCTTCTCTTATTGTTTTATCTTGAAATTGTGCAGCTGCTGATGTTTGAGAACCTCCTCCACCTAAAGAATTCATTATTTGTTGTACATTTATGTTACCAATTGAGCGCGCACTTATTGAAACTTTATTTTGTTCTATTTTTCCTATAACAAATGAAGCTTCTACATCTTCAAATTGTATTAATTCATCAGCTACTTCTGCTAAATCTTTTTGGTCATATATTTCATTATTCAATATACATATAATCATTTGGTCATTAACCATGTAACTTCTTTTAATAATGTTTGCTTTTTTAATATAGTTTTCTCTTGTTTCTTTTAATATTTCTGTTTTTATTTTGCAATCAGCTTTTAAATCTAATAGAATTGAGGAAGCTAAAAATGTTTTTGATGTTGTTTTCATCATATAGCCATTTGTATCTACTTCTATACCTACTAGCAATAATGTTGAAACAAGACTAGATGGTTGTATGTGCAACTGATTCATAAAGAATGTTATAATTTCAGAGGCACTTGAAGCATTATTATCTATAAGTTCATAAATAGAGTTTATTTTAAGATTCTCATCTATTACGTGATGATCAATTATTATTGTATCTAGTTCTAGTAAATCTTCGTTTTCAATTAATTTTTTATTGCAAAAATCCATTGCTATTAATAATGTATCTTTATCTATTAACTCTTTTGATTTTTGGAAATCTATTAAGTTATATATTTCTTTTGCATCTTTAAGTGCTTGAATACCTTTTTCTAATGATTTATTTATTTTGTCTAACGAAATATAAACATATGCTTCTTTTTTTAATTTTTTACAAATTTCATACATTCCTAAAGAGGATGCAAAGCTATCAAAATCAGGATTTTTATGGCCTGTGATTATTATTTTATCATATTTTTTTATTGTTTTGATTATTTTTTTTAATGCGTTATTCATGATTCACCTTCTATATTGTATTATACTATATTTTAATGATTATTAAAAGGAATAGTTTCCTATTCCTACTCATTATTTTTTATTTTATTTGCAAGTGATTTTATTCTATTAAATCTATGATGTAAACCTGATTTTGTAAGTGTTGAATTTGTTTCTATTGAAATTATTTCAGCTAATTCTTGTAATGATGATTCAGGGTATTTTATTCTATAATCAGCTGCTATTCTATCTTTTTCTGATAATAAATCAAATAATTTTTTTTCTTTTATCAAATTGATTTCATTTATTTGGTTAGTAGCTGTTTCTATTATTTTATCTACATTTGCTTGTTCACAATTATTAAGTCTGTTAGTCATATTTTTATGATCTCTATATATTCTTATATCTTCATAATAAAGAACAGCTTGGTTTGCGTTTATAATTCTTAAAAAATCTCCTATTTTTTCTGCTTCTTTTATATATACCATATATCTATTGTCACGTTTAAGATACTTACTATTTAATAAATATTGATTTAATATGTTACTTATAAATTCAGCATATTCTTTTGTTTGAACTATAAACTCTAAATGATATCTTGATTTTTTAGGATCATTAATGCTCCCACATGAAAGAAATAATCCTCTTAAATATGATCTTGTTAAGTTATCATCATCTATTATATATTCTTCAGGTATGTTATTTTTATTAAGACCAACAATATTTAAGAATAATGATATATCATATTTTAATTCAATTATATATATATATGATTTATTATAATTATATCCTTTTCTAACGGTAATTTTAGGAATCATTTTGTATATATTTTTTTCTAAATTATATATTCTTCTAGCTACACTGGCATTTTCTGTTGAAATTTTTATTGTATCTAAAATTTGAGATGAATTACTTACTATAGCTGATAGTTCAGATATTTGTTCAATTTGATTGGCTTCATTTATTTCTTTTTTACTTATTTCGTTTTTTACGTTACTTGTAAATGACATATACCTATAATAAGAATGTAAATATATTTAAAGCCACCTTTATTACATCATGTCTTAACATATCGTCTTCTATTTTAATCAAGTTATCAGATATAATTTGAACTCCTAATTTTTCCACTTCTTTTTTATCGAATATAACAGGATCTTTTTGCTCTAAAGTTTGATATTTTTCTGCTATATCAACGTCTATATGTCCATCGTTTACTATAACAACATCTACTTTTCGTTTTCCTAAATATTCATTCAATACTTTTATGTGATCACTTACTGTAAAATCATCTGTTTCACCAGGCTGAGTAACTATATTACATACATACATTATTTTTGCATTTGATAAAGCCATAGCTTCTTTTACTTCTGGTGATATTAAGTTTGGTATTATACTTGTATATAAACTTCCCATACTTAAAATAATAAGGTCTGCTGTTTTGATTGATTCAATTGCTTCTGGTGTTATCTGTGGATTTTCTTTATAATAAACTTTTTTTATTTTTTTACCAGTTTCAGTAATAAAATGCTCTCCTTCTACTATTGTACCATCAGTCATTTCAGCTACAAGTGTTAAATCACCTTTCTCTGTCAATGGTAATACCTTCCCTTTTAAATTTAAAACTTTACCTAAAGCTTCTATTCCATCTGACATAGATCCTGTAATATTAGCCATAGACTGTAATAAAAAATTGCCTACAGCATGCCCGTTTAAATATCCATCTGTCTGAAATCTGTAATTAAACATTTTTTCAAATAAAGGTTCTGTTTCTGAAAGTGATATTAAAACTCTTCTTATATCACCTACCGCTGGTGTATTAAATTCTTTTCTTAATCCACCTGTGCTTCCACCATCGTCACAAACAGATACTATAGCAGTTAAATCTATTGGAAATTGTTTTAATCCTCTTAATAAAGTGGACATTCCATTTCCGCCACCTAATACAACTACTTTCTTATTCATTCGAACCACCCTTAACAATTATACTATACATTTGATTTTAAAACAATTAAAAAAGACATTATAGTCCTTTAATATATTTTATGACATTAATTGCTGAGGTTGCTCCTTCACTTGCTGCTGTTACTAATTGGTATATATCTTTTTTTATTATATCACCACATGCATATATACCCTTTATACTTGTTTCCATTTTATCATTAACAATGATGTAATTGTCTTGTGTTTTTATTCCTAATTTAGATAAGAAATACGATGTTGGAATTAATCCAATATATATAAACAAGGCACTTGTATTTAATATTTCACCTGTGTCTAATTTTATTCCAGTTAAAATTCCATTTGATTCTATTAATTCTTGTATTGTTGAATTATATTTTATATTTATATTTTGTTTTTTATTTACTTCATCTATTAAAATTTGGTCTGCTGTAAATTTATCTTTTCTATGAACAATTGTTACGGTTTTAACTATATCACTTAAAAGTAGACTTTCTTCTAATGCGCTATTGCCTCCACCTTGTACTATAACATCCTTATTTTTATAAAAATATCCATCACATGATGCACAATAACTAACACCATGTCCTACTAATTTATCCAAATTTTTTAAATCTGGTTTTCTTGGTTCACGACCTGTTGCAATAATTATGGTTGATGTCTTATATTCGCAATTATTCGTTTTAACTATTTTATATTTTTCTTGATTTTCTATATCAACTACATTACCATATGTTATTTCTATACCTAATTTTTTTAATTGTTCCAACATTTTTGATACTAGGGTTGGTCCATCACCTAAATATCCTGGATAATTATCTATTCTACTTGTTTTATTTATTTGACCACCTGGCATGTTACTTTCAATGAGTAGTATTTTTTTATTTGAACGTTTTAAGTATATTGCTGATGTTATTCCGGCAATTCCAGCTCCTATTATTATTGAATCATACATTTTATCATTCCTCACAATATTTTTTATTTTTTCTTGATACGAATATTATTATTATTCCTATAATTATCAAAATTATTGATATTATTTGTGCTTGTTTCAATATTCCAAATAGCATTAAACTATCTTGTCTTAAAGACTCAATAAAAAATCTTCCGACACTATACCATATAAAGTAAGTTCCAGTTAATTGTCCTGTTTTTAATTTATTTGTATGTTTTAATATTATTAAAAATATAAAGCCTAATATATTCCACAATGATTCATATAAAAATGTTGGATGGTAATAAACACCATTTATATTCATTCCATTAATTATAAACTGCGGAATATGTAATTGTTTAAGATTATCCAATGTTGTAACTGGTCCATATGCCTCTCCATTGAAAAAATTTCCCCATCGTCCAATTGCTTGAGCTATGATGACACCTACAACAATCATATCAGTCATTTCTAATATTGAAATTTTATGTTTTTTTGTCATAATAATTATTGTTATTAATCCAGCTATTATACCACCATGAATAGCAAGTCCACCTTCCCAAACCTTAAATATATCTAATGGATTATTAATATATTGTTTATATTCAAATATTACATAGTATAATCTAGCACCAATTAATCCAAATATTATTGTATAGAAAAATAGGTCTTCTATAAATTTTTTAGGAATATTTTTTTTATTTGCTTCTCTTAAAACTATCGTACAAGCAGTAAGTATACCTATTAGAATAAATATTGAATACCAATATATTGATATATTTCCGATTTTTAAAAATATTGGATTCATTTTAATTTTCCTTTCTAAATAACCAATCTATTATTTGTGTTAATATAAACTTCATTATAGAAATAAATACTGCTATTAAAAAAACTACTAAAATATTTCCAGGTAAGTTAAAGTGATTCCCCATTATAAATGCTACAAAATATAGTATTATTACATTTATACATGGATAAAATAATCCAAGTGTTAAACCAGTTATTGGAAGTGTTAACCAAAAAAGAAGTGGTTTTACTGTTTTATTTAATAAATATATTAAAACTGAAGCAAGTAAACACCAAACACCAAAACAACTATTATCTATATAAATGCTTTTTTTAAAGATTATACAAGCACACATTAAGATAAATGAATAGCCAATAATTTGTAAAACCCACTTTATAATTTTTTTAATATTTATACGTTTACGTTTCATAATTCATCTCCATTTTAATTATAACATGTATTTTATGAAATATATTCTAATTATTGCTTTTTAATTCAAATAAAGCATCTCTAAGTTCTGTTGCTCTTTCAAAGTCTAATTCTGACGCAGCCTTTTTCATTTCTTCTTCTAATTTTATCATTAATTTTTTTTCTTCTACTTTTGTAAGTTTTTTTGTTTTAGCATTATCTGTTTTAACATTTGAAACTACATCTCTTATTTCTTTTATTATTGTTTTAGGTATTATATTGTGTTCCTCATTGTATTTTATTTGAATTTCTCGTCTTCTTGCTGTTTCTTTGATTGCTATATCCATTGCTTCACTTATTGTATCTGCATACATTATAACATGTCCTTCACTGTTTCTTGCAGCTCTTCCTATTGTTTGAATTAAACTTCTTGAACTTCTTAAAAATCCTTGTTTATCTGCATCTAATATTGTAATTAAAGAAACTTCTGGTATATCTAATCCTTCACGTAATAAGTTTATTCCCACAAGTACATCATATGTACCAATTCTTAAATCTCTTATTATTTTAAGTCTATCAAGTGTTTTAATTTCACTGTGTAAGTATGCCACTTTTATGTTTAATTTCTTTAAATAATTTGTTAATTCTTCTGCCATTTTTATTGTTAATGTTGTTATAAGTGTTCTTTCATTTTTTTCTATTCTTATATATATTTGTTCTACAATATCATCTATTTGATTTTTTGTTGGTTTTACTTCTATTGTAGGATCTAATAATCCAGTTGGTCTTATAATTTGTTCTATTATTCTATTATTTGATTTTTCTATTTCATAATCATTTGGAGTTGCAGATACATATATAACTTTATCTATTTTTGCTTCAAATTCATTGAATTTTAATGGTCTATTATCTAATGCACTTGGTAATCTAAATCCATAATCAACTAATACTTGTTTTCTTGCTTGATCCCCATTAAACATTCCTCTAATTTGTGGAATAGTAACATGTGATTCATCTATAACAAGTAGATAATCTTTTCCAAAAAAATCCATTAGTGTTGTTGGGGTTGCACCAGCTGGTTTTAAAGCTAAGTGTCTTGAATAATTTTCTACTCCTCTACAAAAACCTGTTTCTGATAATAACTCCATATCATAATTTGTTCTTTCCATTAATCTTTGATATTCCAAATATTTATTTTCTTTTTTAAAATATTCTAATCTATCATTTAGTTCTAATTGTATGTTCTTAATTGCTTTTTGTAAGACTTCATCACTTGTTACAAAGTGACTTGCTGGAAATATTGTTACTGTTTTTTTAACGTTAAGAATGGTTCCTGTTACTGTATCAAATTCGCAAATTCTTTCTATTTCATCGCCAAAAAATTCTATCCTAATTCCTTTATTATGAAAGCTTATAGGTATTATTTCTACAATATCTCCTCTTACTCTAAAAGTACCTCTTTTAAAATCTATATTATTGCGTTCATATAACATATTTACAAGTTTTTCTAATACTTCATCTCTTTCAATTGCTTGACCAGTAGAAACTATTAATAAATGGTTTTTATATTCATCAATTTCTCCTATACCATAAATACAAGATACTGAAGCAACTACTATTACATCTTTATTATTTAAAAGTGATGATGTCGCATAATGACGTAATTCATCTATTTCATCATTTATTGATGCATCTTTATCAATGTATGTATCTGTTTTAGCAACATATGCTTCTGGTTGATAATAATCATAATATGAGACAAAATAGCATACATGATTGTTAGGAAACAACTCTTTGAGTTCTGCATATAATTGCCCTGCAAGTGTCTTATTATGGGCTAAAACTAGGGTTGGTTTTTGAACTCTTTCAATTACATTAGCAATTGTAAATGTCTTACCTGTTCCCGTTGCCCCTAGTAAAACCTGATGTTTTTCACCATTTTCAATTCCTTCAACTAATGAATTTATTGCCTCTGGTTGATCACCACTAGGCATGTATTTTGACTCTAATTTAAACATAATGACCTCCTTATTACAATCAATATCAACCATCAAATTTGCTAAATAAAACTAAATGTTTTCTAATAATTCATTTTAACACTTATTTTATAATAAAACAAGGAAGCAATTACAATGCTTCCTTTAATTACATATTTTATTTTTCTATTCTAAAAATTACTTGATACATATCACCTAAATCAAAATCATCATGTTCTTGTTTATATCCTAATGATTCTAATTTTGTTGCACATTCTCGTATTGCTGCAATTGCTGTTTCAAAACTTGAAGTTTGTGAAATAGTTGGTGGTACCATTGTTGTTTGAGTTTCTACAGGTGTCGCCATAGTAGAAGCTGGTTGAACTGGTATATCTATATTTTGTTGTATACTTTCTTGTGGTGTATTATTTATTGTAGATGTGAAATTATTTAAAGGTTCCACATTTTGATTAGTAATTGGAATCTCAGGTGTCTGTGGTTCTACTACAGGTTGTTGAGTTTGTGGAGTTGGTTGAAATAAATTGTCAAAATTAAATGGATTTTCATTATTTACAGGATTTACAGGTTGAGCTGGTTGTGGCGTTTCATCATGAGTCTCATCCTCTAATATATTAAAGAATTTTTTAGGTTGTAATGCATCTTCAGCTGGTTGAACAATGTCTGGTTGAGTAATTACATTATTAACTTCAGGTGTTTGTGGTAATACTGGTGATTCAGTAGTAGATTCCACTGATGTTTGTGGATTATATGATGATACTAATGAATTCATATCGACATTTTTATTTACTGAAAATGGATTTACAGCATCAACAGGTTTAGCATCTTCTACTATTCTATCAACATTCATAAAACCAGGATTTGTTTGAGCACTAAAATCTATAGATTCTATTGGTTGTTCTGTAGCAGCAAATGGATTTTCATTCATTACTGGTGCATTATTTATAACTGGTTCTGATGTCTGTGGTTGAGTTGTATTATTAAATTCAACTGGTTGTGGTGATACTACTGGTGTCTCTTGAACTGGTGTTGGATTTGAAAATAAACTTTCAAATGATAATGGTGCTTCAACTGGTTGTGAATTAGTATTATATGTATCAGGCACTGGTTGGTCAAATGGTTTAAAATTTGACATTGTATTATTTAAATTATTTGTATTATTCATATTATTATTCATAACTTTTTCAATCTCCTCATCTGTTTTTCTAACAGTCATTCTTTCATTTATTATTCTATTTAGCATTTCTACTTGAAGTTTTTTATCTTGTAGCTTTAACAATGAACGTGCATGTCGTTCTGATATTTTTGAATTTAATAGTGCTTCTTGCACTTCTTCATCTAAATCAAGTAATCGTAATTTATTTGCAACAGTTGATTGATTCTTGCCTAACTTTTCGGCTAAAGATGTTTGATTCAAATATCCCATATCTAATATTTTTTTATAAGAAATTGCTTCTTCTATAGGGGTTAAGTTTTGACGTTGAACATTCTCTATTAGTGCAACTTCTGCACTATCTTTATCATTCAAATCTGTTATTATGGCTGGAATTGTTGTTTTTCCTGCTAATACCGAAGCCTTATATCTTCTTTCTCCAGCAATTATTTCATATTTATCTCCAACCGGCCTTACAACTATTGGTTGAATTACACCATGCTCTTTTATTGATTCGCTTAATTCGTTCAATGAATCTTCATTAAATTTTATTCTTGGTTGAAATCTATTTGGTAAAACATCATCTATAGACAAGTCTACTACTTTTTTTCTTAAATCCATACAAAAACTTCCTCCCTATTCTTTTATAAATATATAATACAATATTTCGGGAAATAATACAAGTGATTTTGGGAAATAATTTTAAATATAAAAAAAGCCATTGTAAAAAATGACTAAAGTGGGTTTTTCTTTATTACAGAATATTTCCTGGGAAATAATTTTTGTGTTGAACTTAGTTTTTGAATTTTTAGAATTGTTCTATTGCTTTCTTCTATTGGTAATAAGAAATGTTCTATCTTGATTATTTTAGAATTTAATTTTTTTAATGCATCTTGGCTTTCTTCTAATTCTTCTGTTAAATTTGCCTTTAATGGTATAAAATATTTATTTACTTTTACCATTGGTATTGATAATTCTGAAAGAATATTTAGTTTTGTAACTGCTCTTGAAGTTACTACATCATATTTTTCTCTATTTTGTAATGCATATTCTTCTGCTCTACAATGAATTGCCTCAATATTATTTAGTTCAAGATTTTTGATAACTATATTTAAAAATTCTATTCTCTTATTTAGGGAATCTAATAAAGTTATTTTTAAGTTTGGATAAAAAATTTTTAAAACTATTCCCGGTAATCCCGCACCTGTACCAACATCACATAGATTTTCTTGTGATGATAAATCTATAACTTTTACTATACATAGTGAATCATAAAAGTGTTTTAAGTATACTTGGTTTTTTTCTGTTATACCAGTTAAATTCATAACACTATTATATTGAATTAATAACTCATAGTATTTATCTAATTGATTTAATTGTTTCTCAGTTGGAGTTATTCCTAATTTTTTTAATTCTTCTATAAAACTATTTATTTCCATTTTTGTATTCCTTTTTTAAATAAATCATTAGTATTGAAATGTCTGCAGGATTAACACCACTTATTCTTAATGCTTGTCCTATTGATGTTGGTCTTATTTCTTTTAATTTTTGTTTTGCTTCACTTGCTAGATTATGAATTAAATCGTAATTTATATCATCTGGTATTTTCTTGTTATCTAAATCAACCATTTTTTTTGCTTCATTATTTGCTTTATTTATATATCCCTCATATTTAATACTTATTTCAACTTGATCTATTACTTCTCTTTGATAATTTAATTCAACAAAATGTTTTATATTTTCCATAGTAATTTCAGGACGTTTCAATAAATTATATAATGAAATGCCATCTTTTATTTCATTTGTATATTGTTTTAAATATTCATTTACTTCTTTTTTAGGTGTTATTTTTGTGTTCAATAAAAGATTCTTTAATTCTTCTATCTCATTTTTTCTTTTCATATATTTTTTAAATGAACTTTCTTTAACTAATCCTATTTCATGTCCCTTTTCTATTAATCTTAAATCGGCATTATCACTTCTTAATAATAATCTGTATTCAGCTCTTGATGTTAAAAGTCTGTATGGGTCTCTAACTCCTTTTGTTACTAAGTCATCTATTAAAACACCTATATAAGCTTCATTTCTTTTTAAAATTAATGGTTCTTTTTTTTCAAGATTTAATGATGCATTTATACCTGCTATTAATCCTTGACATGCTGCTTCTTCATATCCACTTGTTCCATTTATTTGACCTGCAGTATATAGATTTTTAATTATTTTTGTTTCTAATGTTTGTTTAAGTTGAGTTGGATATATTGCATCATATTCAATAGCATAAGCATATTTTAATATTTTTGCTTGTTCTAAACCTGGTAAACTATGTACCATTTGTTCTTGAATATCATGTGGCATACTTGTAGAAAATCCTTGCAAATATATGTCATCATAGTAAATACTTTCGGGTTCCAGAAATAATTGATGCCTTTCTTTGTCACTAAATCTTACTACTTTATCTTCTATAGATGGACAATATCTTGGACCAATTCCTTTAATATCAGATAATCCACCATACATACTAGATTTTGTTAGGTTATTTTTAATTATTTCATGAGTTTTAGGAGTTGTATATATTAAATAACATGGTTGTTGATTATTAACATCATAATATACGTCATTATCAAAATTAAAAGTTAATACTCTACTATCGCCATATTCTATTTGAGCTTTTGAAAAATCTATTGAATTTTTATCTATTCTTTGTGGAGTACCAGTTTTAAGTCTTATTATTTTAAATCCATACTTGTTTAAATTATCACTTAGATGTTGACTTGGTTTTTCACCATGTGGGCCTTCTCTATGTCTTGTGTCACCTACTAATATATCTGCTTTTAAATATGTTCCTGTAGTTAATATTACAATATTAGAAGTTATTTTTTTACCATTTTCTAAAACTATTCCTTTAATTTCATTATTTTCTACTATCAAATCTTCTACTATACTTTCTAAAATTTCTAAATTTGGTTGACTTTGTAATGTCTTTAACATTTCTTTTGGATAAGTTATTTTATCTGCTTGAGCACGTAGAGCTTGAACGGCTGGTCCTTTTGCGCTATTAAGCATTTTAATTTGTAACAAACTTTTATCTGCATTTTTACCCATTTCTCCGCCTAAGGCATCTATTTCTCTAACTACTATTCCTTTTGCACTACCACCTATTGATGGATTACAAGGCATATCTGCTATATTCTTTATATTTCCTGTTACTAATAAAGTTTTATGACCTAAACGAGAAGTAGCTAGACAAGCCTCACACCCGGCGTGCCCTCCACCAACTACTATTACTTCATATTCCATAAAAAAACACCTCTTTTTGACTAAAATATTATACAATATATATTTTTTTTTAACAATATATAAAAAGTAATTATTAACTGGAATAATTACTTTCCTAAACAGAATTGACTAAATAATTTATTTATAAGTTCATCTTCATATGTTTCACCAATTATCTGACCAAGTATATTCCACATTTCCTTTATATCTATTTCTATCATGTCTATAGGTAAATTATTTTTTATTCCATCTTTTATAGAAGGTAATATTGAATAAGCTTTTTTTAACAAAGCAATACTTCTTGAACTTGTCAAATATGTTAAATCTAGCTTTTCTATTTGATTTATACTAAACATTTCTTTAATTTTTGATTTTAATTCGTCAAATCCATCATTATTTAACGCACTTATATATATTATTTTTTCAGGATCTAATTTTTCTGTTTCCAAATTTCTACTTAAATCATTTTTATTTATTAGTATCAAATATTTTTTATTTTTCAATTTTTTTAATATTTCTTCATCTGATTTTTCCAAGCATCTATTATTATCTAATACAAATAATATTAAATCTGATTTTTCTATTTGATCTAGACTTTTTTGAACACCTATATTTTCAACTATATCATCTGTTTTTCTGATTCCTGCTGTATCAACCAAATTAAGTGCGATTCCATCTATGTTTATATTTCCTTCTACTATATCTCTTGTTGTTCCTTCTATAGAAGTTACTATTGCTTTTTCTTCATCTATTAATTTATTTAAAATACTACTTTTTCCTACGTTTGGTTTTCCAATTATTGATGTATTTATTCCATCTTTTATTATTTTTGCATTTTTACTTTCTTCTAGAATTTTTTTCATTTTTATTTCTATTGTATTTATATTTTCTAATAACTCGTTGTGTGTAACATCTTCTATATCCTCATATTCTGGATAATCTATTTTAACTTCTATTGAAGCAAGAAGTGTTAAAATTTCTTCTCTTAGGTCTGAAATAAGTTTAGTTGCGGAACCTGTTAATTGTCTTACTGCTAATGATAAAGACTTTTCAGTTTTAGAATTTATTATATCCATAACACTTTCTGCTTCAAGTAAATCTATTCTTCCATTTAGAAATGCTCTTTTTGTAAATTCACCTGGTTCTGCTAAACGACAACCATTTTCTATAAGTAATTCTAATATTTTTGAAACTGATGCTATACTACCATGGCTATTAATTTCCACAACATTTTCTTTTGTATAGGTGTTTGGCTCTTTCATAACACTTACTAAAACTTCATCTATTATTTTATTACTTTCTACTATATATCCATAATGTATAGTATGGGAATTTACATTCAATAAATCTTTTCCTTTAAATATTTTATTAACTATTTTTATTGAATCAGGTCCGCTAACTCTTATTATTGATATTGAACCACCTGTTGCTGTAGATATTGCTGCTATCGTATCATTCATTTTCTACACCTACTTTTATTCCAATATACATTAATAATTTAGAAGGTTCATTAAATATCTCCATTGATACATATTTATCAACTGATGATATTATCCAACTTTCTAAATATCTTGGTGGGACTATATTTAATGGAAACATATGTCTTAATATAATATTTCCTACTTTCTTATTATAATATTGTGGGAAATGTTTTTTAGTATTATTCACAGCTTGTTTTGCGTGTACAAATCCATGCTGCTTAAAAAAAGTAGTCTTTGTTTTATTATTTTGCCAAGGTTTATCATAAAAATCATGTAATAAGCCACCTATTGCTGCACTTTTATAATCTAATCCTAATATTTTTGATATTTTATATGAAATAATTGAAACTTTTAAACAATGGTCATAGACACTTTGTTTTCCATGATGCATATATTCTTTTCTCTTTTGAAATTCCTTTGAATTCAATATTTCATCCACTATATCATAATACTCATTAAGTGTTGATTTTTCTATTTCTAACAATTTCATAAAATCTCTCTTTTCTAAATATTAATTCTATGTTATTTTATTAAAATAGTCAAGTTGTACAAAAAAAATGTAGATATCTACACTTTTATATTTTACTTTTCATTATATTTTATAACAACAGCTCTTTTTGGTTCTTCTCCAACACTTTCTGTGCTTAAAAATTCATTTTCTGATACTAAATTATGAACAATTCTTCTTTCATATGAATTCATTGGATCTAATTTTACATCTATATGTGATTTTAAAACATCTTTTATTATTAATTTTATTTGTCTTTCAAAATTTTTTATCTTTTTTCCTTTATAATTTGCTACATCCAAATTAACTTTTATATTTAATCCTGTTTGAACTATTAAAGCTTGCTTAAGTATTGTTTCCATTGCTTTTAAAGTTCTTCCTTCTTTTCCTATCAAAATCGAATTATTGTCTGAAACTAATATAATTGATATATATCCTTCAGATTCTCTTATTTCTGTATTAATAGAAATATTCATTCCTTTTGCAATATCATTTATATAATTTTTTAGATATTCGATTATATCTTCTTTTTTATAACAAATTAACTTTATTTTTTTAGATTTAAATAATCCAGATTCTTGTAGTTCTTCTTTTATATATAAGTCATTTTCAGAAATATTAAGTTCATTTAAACAATTTTTTAATACTTCTTCTTTTATTTTACCTTCATAATTATATGATGTTATCATTCTTTTTACCTCTTTTTACCATTAAATTTTGTAAAATTGTAAATGCACTATTGAAAATCCAATATAATTCTATACCTGTTGACATAGTGAATGATGCAATTCCGATAAATATTGTTGAAATATTGGTCATCATCTTCATTTGTTTTTCTTGATCTTCGCCTAATGAAGCTGTTTTATTTAATTTAAATGAAAAATATGTTGCTGCAATAACTAATATAACGAATATTATATAATATATTTTTCCATTTGTAATAGCTGTTAAAGGACTTGTACCTAATTGGAATCCCAACAAATTTTCCTCAAATATAGCTGGCATTCTATTCATTGCTTCGTAGAATGCAAAGAATAATGGTATTTGTATTAATGAAAATATACAACCTGATAATGGATTAATTTTATATTTTTTATATATCATCATCATTTCTTGGGATTTTTTCATCATTTCTTCTTGGGATTGTTTATTTTTATATTTATTCTCTAATTTTTTCATTTCTGGTTGGGCTTTTTTCATTAATTCTGATTGCATTGCTGTTTTTTTAGTTAATGGATATAATATCAACCTGATTGCAAGTGTTATTATGATAATTGCTAATCCATAATTTTTTACTAATTTTCCCATTAAAACAATTATCCATGCTAAAGGTTTTACAAATATAGTAGTCCATATTCCCTCATAACCACCAGATGTTACTTTAAAATCATTACACTTTGGTAACTTACTAATATCAACACCATTTTCGTTATACAAACCTATAACTTTTTCATTTTCTGGTTGACAAAGAATATTTTTAGTTAGACTTTGACCAGTTTCAGGATTTTGAACAATTTTTTTATTTGAATCAGTCAAAGATTTTGAACATCCTGTTAATGAAATTAAAGCAATAAATACAAAAAGCAATGTTTTAATTTTTTTTCTCATTAATTTTCTCCTTCAATTATATTTAATTTTTTAAAAGCATAGTTTAAATTTATTTCCATTTCTTCATAATTTCTATTTAATATGCCCTTACTAACTATTATAATACAATTAAACCCTTTTTGATAGTTTTTTTTATCTATTATACTTTTTAATTGCCTTTTTACTTTATTTCTAATAACTGCATTACCTATTTTTTTTCCTACTGATAAACCAAAATGATATATTTCATCATTATTTTTTTCAATATAAATTATATAATCCTTGTATTTATATGATTTATTATTCTTAATTATTCTTTCAAAATCATCACTTTTCTGTAATATATTAATTTTTTTCATGTTTATACCTCTTTAATAAATAAAAAGCCACTGAGAATCAGTGGTTGTATTAATGAGCTAATGTTTTACGCCCTTTTCTTCTTCTTGAATTAATTATTTTTGTTTTCATACGTGCTAAAAAACCCATTTTCTTACTTCTTTTTCTATTATTTGGTTGAAATGTTCTTTTCATTTAGTCCACCTCCTGAACTTATAAATTTGTTTGCTCTAATAATTATATAGATTAAACTTCATTTTGTCAACAAATTTATGAATTTCCACTATAAAATTTGATATTAACATATTTTCCACAGAAAAAGATAATAAGAAATATGTTTATTTATATAGTTATCCACGTTTTTCCACAGTTAATGTGGAAAAATATACTAACAACAAATAACATGTTTATATTTTTTTCCACATTTATGTTGAAAACTCATTTTTTTGTTTAAATTTCTTAATTTTAACTGTGTATTATATTGTTAAAAACAAAAATTTAACTTTTTTCCACAATATTTATTTAACTTTTTGTTTTTTTATTGTATTATATAAGTAATTGTTTCTCGTGATAGGGGTGAGGAAATGGATATAAATAATATATGGGATTTATTTTTAGAAAAAATGAAACAACAAATTAATCCAATGCATTTTGAAACTTGGTTTGCTGATACCAAACTTATATCTTTAGATGAAAACTATGCAAAAGTATTAGTTCCAATGTCAGTTCATAAAAAACATTTAAAAGAGAATTATAACGATTTAGTTGTTGAATTATTTACTGAAATAACAGGAACTAACTTTAATTTTGAATATGTACTTGAAGAAGAATTAAAGAACAATATTGTTATAAATACTGATGAAATAGGAGTTCCTTCAATAAGTTTTGATTCTAATTTGGACTCAAGATATACTTTTGATAATTTTATAGTAGGGCAAAGTAACAAATTTGCTAAGGCAACTTCACTTGCTGTTGCAGAAAAACCTGGTTACATGTATAATCCATTATTTATATATGGAAAGAGTGGGTTAGGTAAAACTCATTTAATGCATGCTATTGGTAATTATATTAGTAAAAATTCAAATATGAAAGTTTTATATGTAACAAGTGAAAAATTTGTCGAAGATTTTATAAATATTTATAGAAAAAACAAAAATGATAATAATTTTGAAGATGTGGATTCATTCAAAAAAAAGTATAGAGATATAGATGTTTTAATGATAGATGATATACAATATCTAGAAATTGCTAATAAAACACAACAAGAGTTTTTTAATACATTTAACGAACTACATTGTAATAATAAACAAATTATTATATCTTCAGATAGATCACCAGATGATTTAAATAAACTAGAAGAAAGACTTAGAACTAGATTTAACTGGGGATTAACTATTGATATATTACCGCCAGATTTTAAATTACGTATGGACATAATAGATAAAAAAATAGAAGCAAATAATATATCTTGTGAATTTCCAAACGATGTTAAAGAATATATAGCAAGCAATTGTACTTCTGATATAAGAAAATTAGAAGGAGCTATTACTAGGGTATTCGCTTATTCAATTATTATGAATGGTTCTGAAATAACACTTGATCTAGCTATTGAAGCATTAAAAGATTATTTTGTAAAAAGCATAATATCCAAAAACAAAGTTGATCAAGTACAACAAGTAGTAGCAGCACATTATAATATTACAGTAGAAGATTTAAAAAGTAAAAAAAGAAATGCTAATATATCAGTTCCAAGACAAGTTGCTATGTATATATGTAGAACTGTACTTGAGGAATCGTTACCCAAAATAGGAATGGAGTTTGGTGGAAAAGATCATACAACAGTTATGCATTCAGTAGATAAAATAAAAAAAGAAATAACTAATGATGCTTCTTTTAAAAATGAAATAGATAAATTGATTAGTAAAATTAAATAAATCACAGTTTTCTAATTTTTATCAACAAGTTTTCCACAGCTGTTTTACTAATAAAAACAATGCTTTAAATAAAGTTTTCCACAATTTCCACAACAATAATAACAATAATAATTTAATAAAAAATATATAAAATGGAGGATGATAAAATGAAATTAAAAATAAAACAATCAATATTAATGGAACATTTAAATTACGCTATAAAAGGAATTTCAAATAAAAATCTAATTCCTATATTAAATTGCATTAAATTTGATTTAACAGAAGAAGGATTATATTTAATGAGTTCTGATAATGACATAGCAATTAAAACTTTTATTTCAAAAAATCAAATAGAAAGTATTGATGTTTGTGGAGAGTTAGTTGTTTCTGGTAGATATATATATGATATAATAAAAAAACTTCCTAATGAAATAATAAATCTAGAAGAAGTAATGGACTTTAAGTTATACATTACTACATCAAATTCTTCTTTTACACTTAATTGTAATAATGTAAATGATTTTCCACAGATAAAATTAGAAGAACACAAAAATCCAGTTGTTTTAACAACTAAAACGTTAAAAAATATAATTAATCAGACTGTTTTTGCAACTTCTAATCAAGAATCAAGACCTATTTTAACTGGTGTAAATATTAAAATAAATAGAAATATAATGGAATGTACTGCAACGGATTCATATCGTTTATCTAAAAAAATAATAGAGTTAGATAATGAAGTATCTGAACCAGTTGATATAATAATTCCTACTAGAAATTTAAATGAATTAGTTAAATTATTTATGGATGATAATAATAAAGTTGAATTACATATATTTAACAATAAAGTTATATTTAAGTTTTCTACAATAATTATGATGTCAAGATTGATTAATGGATCATTTATTGATACAACTGCACTTATTCCAAAAGATTTTTCAATTATAATGAAAGTAAATTTACAAGATTTATATAATGCTATTGATAGAGCTAGTTTACTTACAAATGAAAATGATAAAAATACAGTTAAATTAGAAAGTTTTAATGATAATATTGTATTATCTAGTAATATACCTGAAATAGGAAATGTAACCGAAAAAATTAATTTATTAAACACAATAGAAAATAATATTACGATTGCTTTTAGTTCAAAGTATATGATGGATGCATTAAAAGCATTTGATTGTGAAGAAATTGAATTAATGTTCAATGGAGAAATAAGACCAATAATTTTAAAAAATCCAGATAGTAATGATCTAATAGAATTAATAGTACCAATAAGAATTGGCTAATTAATTCTTTTTTTTTCAAAAAATTTAATTTTTTCTACAAAATTCAACAAATTTCGCAAAAAAATAGTGTATAAAAAAGGAAATCTAGTTTTTTTTTGGAAAATTAGATATAGGGGAGGTGAAGTATGTTGGATAATTATGAAATAAATAAGTCAACACTTGCTATAATACCAGTTGAATCTAATATAAGTAAGATATATGAACATGATTCAAATTTTATAATTAATAAGAGTGTGGCTGATATAATTAATCATAGTTGTAAATATTTTGGTAGTTCTTATGTAGGAAGATATGAAGGTGCAAAAAATATATTAGGAGTTAGTTATAAACTTCCAATTATAATAGAAGAAACACAAGAATTAATATTTTTTCCTACGAATTCTCCAAGATTAGATAATTGTTCTTGGATATCATTAAAAAATATTAATAATTATATAAAAAATGATAATAAGGTATTAGTAAATTTTAAAAATGGAATTAATTTAGAGTTTGATTTATCAATATTTTCATTTGAAAATCAAATATTTAGAGCATTAAGATTGGAAAATATTTTAAAAACAAAAAAATTAATTCAAAATTAAGGGTAAAAATATTATTTTTTACTCTTTTTATGTGTTTTTATGTTATAATATTAAGTGTGTATAGGAGTATTTATTTTATATAAAATTTAAAAATGAGCATTTTTAATATGAAAAGAGGCATAGTATGATTTTAACAGATATTAAATTAAATAATTTTAGAAATTATAAAAATGTTAAAATTAAGCTATCTGATAAAATAAATATAATATATGGTGATAATGGACAAGGAAAGACAAATTTATTGGAATCTATATATGTTTTAGCGCTTACAAAGTCGCATCGTATGTATATAGATAATAATTTAATTTATAATAATTCCAAACAAGCTAGTATTTCTGGTACTCTTTTAAATGATGAAATTAAAACAAAACTTTCTGTAAAATTATCACAAAATGAGAAAATACTTACAATTGATTCGAATGTTGAAAAAAAAGTAAGTAATTATATTTCAAAACTTAATATTATATTTTTTTATCCTGAAGATCTTGAATTAGTAAAAGGAAATCCCATTATAAGAAGAAAGTATATAAATACACAATTAAGTCAATTACAATCAAATTATATGATTATTTTAAATGATTATAATAAATTGATAAAAATTAAAAATAAATTTCTGAAAAATAAAAATTTATTAAATGATTCCGATAAACAATATTTTAAAATTTTAAATGAACATATTGTTAATAGAGCAGTATCAATATATTTATTAAGAAAAAAATATATTGATAAAATAAATTCAAATGCAGAAGATATATATTATAAATTGACAGGAATAAAAAAATTTTATGTAAAATATAAACCTTCTATAGATATAAGTAATGATAGAAATGAGATAATTAGAAACTTAAAGCGGAAGTTAGAAGAAAAAGAAAAAGATGAATTTAGATTAAAGAAATCACTAATTGGACCTCATCTAGATGATTATGAATTTTTTATTGATGAAAAAAATCTAAAATCATATGGTTCACAAGGTCAACAAAGAATTGCTGTACTTTCAATGAAATTATCGGAGGTTGAAATATTTAAATATTATAAAAATACATTTCCAATACTATTATTGGATGATGTGTTTAGCGAATTAGATAATAAAAAAAGAAATTTGTTACTTAAATATATTAATAATAATATTCAATCTATTATTACTACGACAGATTTAAGAAATATTAATAAAAAAGTATTATTAAATTCTAAAATATTCAAAATTATGAATGGAACTATAATAAAAGAGGTGGAAAAAAATGGATAAAAGTAATGAACATTATGATGCATCGGATATTCAAGTTTTAGAAGGATTAGAGGCAGTAAGAAAACGTCCTGGTATGTATATAGGAACAACAGATGTAAAAGGATTACATCATCTAGTATGGGAAATAGTTGATAATTCAATTGATGAAGCGTTAGCTGGATATTGTAAGAATATAGAAATTATAATAAATAAAGATAATTCAGTAACTGTTAAAGATGATGGACGTGGAATTCCTGTAGGAGTTCATCCAAAAACTCATATTTCCACAGTTGAAACAGTATATACAGTATTACATGCTGGTGGAAAATTTGGTGGCGGCGGATACAAAGTATCTGGTGGATTACATGGTGTAGGAGCAAGTGTTGTAAACGCTTTATCAAAATGGGTAAATGTAACTGTGTATAAAGAAGGAAAGATTTATGAAGTAAAATTTGAAAATGGTGGTAAAACAACTCAAAAATTAACAGTAATTGGTGATTGTGATATTAATAGAACAGGAACAACAGTAACATTTAAACCAGATCCAGAAATATTTGATACTGATATATTTGATTATTCAACACTTAAAACTAGAACACGTGAATTAGCTTTTTTAAATAAAGGGTTAAGACTTACATTAAGAGATGATCGTGATATGGTTGATACTACTGGCGAAACATTTCTTTATGAAGGTGGAATAAGCGAATATGTAAAATTCATTAATAAAGGAAAAACTCCTATTCATGATGAGATTATTCATTTAGAAGGTGAAGAAGATAATATTGTTTTTGAAGTTGCAATGCAATATACATCAGATGAAAATACAAGAATTTATTCATTTGTTAATAATATTAATACTCATGATGGTGGTACTCATGAAGAAGGCGTTAGAAGAGCTTTAACAAGAATCATAAATAATTATGCTAGAAAAAATAATATTTTAAAAGAAAAAGACGAAGCATTATCAGGTGACGATGTTAAAGAAGGATTAACGATGATTGTTTCATGTAAACATCCTAATCCACAATTTGAAGGTCAAACTAAAGGCAGATTAGGAAATTCTGAAGTTAGAAAACTTGCAGATAATGTTTTTTCACAAGGATTTGAAAGATTTTTACTTGAAAATCCAGATAAAGCAAGAATTATTGTGGAAAAATCTATGTTGGCAGCAAGAGCTAGAGTAGCTGCAAAAAAGGCTAGGGAATTAACAAGAAGGAAAAATGATTTAGATGTTGTTAATTTTGGAGGAAAATTAGTTGATTGTAAAGAAAAAGATCCTTCAATTTGTGAATTGTTTTTAGTCGAAGGGGATTCAGCCGGGGGTTCAGCTATAAAAGGCAGAAATAGTATGACTCAAGCAATATTACCGCTAAGAGGTAAGATATTAAATGTAGAGAAAGCCAGAATGGATAGAGCTTTAGCAAATGAAGAAATAAGAACAATAATAACAGCATTTGGAACTGGTATAGGTCAAGAATTTAATTTAAGTAAATTACGTTATGATAAAATAATTATTATGACCGATGCCGATGTAGATGGTTCACATATTCGTGTATTGTTATTAACTTTATTTTATAGATTTTTTAGACCAATCGTTGAAGCAGGACATGTATATGCAGCTCAACCACCATTATTCTGTATTAAACATGGAAAAACTATTAAATATGTTCTAAACGAAGAAGAAAGAGATGAATACTTATCCAAATTGAATAATGCTAAACCTGAAATAACTCGTATGAAAGGTTTAGGTGAAATGGATGCTGAAGAATTAAATGAAACAACAATGGATATAGAAAAAAGAATTCTTCGTAGAATAACAGTTGATGATATAATAGCAGCTGATGCAGTGTTTAATAAATTAATGGGTGAAGAAGTAGAACCACGTCGTGATTTTATTGAACAAAATGCAGTATATGCACAAAATTTGGATATATAGGAGGTTAATGTATGGATCATAGTAGAGATAGAAAACAAGAAAATAATATAGTAAATGAAGTAGAATCCTCATTTCTTGAATATTCAATGAGTGTAATTGTTTCACGTGCGTTACCTGATCTTAGAGATGGACTAAAACCTGTTCATCGTAGAATTTTATGGTCAATGTATGAATCAAATTATACTCCAGATAAACCTCATAAAAAAAGTGCGAGAATTGTTGGGGATGTTATGGGTAAATATCATCCACATGGTGATTCAAGTATATATGAAGCTATGGTTAGAATGGCTCAAGATTTTAGTTATAGATATCCTTTAGTAGATGGACATGGAAATTTTGGTAATATTGAAGGTTATGGAGCAGCAGCAATGCGTTACACAGAATCTCGTTTATCAAAAATATCATTGGAATTACTACGCGATATTTATAAAAATACAGTTGATTTTACTTCAAATTTTGATGAATCTGAAAAAGAACCTTCTGTATTGCCTTCTAAATTTCCAAATATATTGGTAAATGGTACAATGGGAATTGCAGTTGGTATGGCTACTAATATTCCACCACATAATTTAGGTGAGGTTATAGATGGATGTATTGCTTATATAGATAATCCAGAAATTGATACATTAGGATTAATGCAATATATCAAAGGACCAGATTTTCCAACAGGTGGCGTTATATTAGGTAATTCTGGAATTAAAAAAGCTTATGAGACAGGAAGAGGAACAATTACTATTCGTAGTAGAGCTAGAATAGAAGAAAATAACGGAAAAAATTATATAATAATAGATGAAGTTCCTTATGGAATAAATACTTTAGAGTTAAAAAATAAAGTTGCTGAATTAGTTCATACTAAAGTTATAGATGGAATATCAGATTATCATACTGATTTAAAAGATGGTGTAAAAATTACAATTACTTTAAAAAAGGATGCAAATCCTCAAGTTGTTTTAAATAATTTATATAAACACACTTCTTTTCAAACTAATTATGGAATAATCTTTTTAATGCTTGATAATGGTGTTCCGAAAACTTTACCATTAAAAGATATAATTTCTAAATATATTGATTATCAAAAAGAAGTTGTAATTCGAAGAACTCGTTTTGAATTAGAAAAAGCTGAAAAAAGAGTTCATATTTTGGAAGGATATAAAATTGCACTTGATAACATTGATGAAGTAATAAAAATTATTAAAGAATCAAAATCAGATGTGATAGCAAAAGAAAAACTTATCTTACGCTTTAATTTTACTCAGATTCAAGCAGAAAGTATTTTGGAATTAAAATTACGTAGATTAACTGGCTTAGAAAAAGATAAAATTGAACAAGAATTAAATGAATTATTAAAATTAATAGAAGAATTAAAGTTAATTCTTGGTAGTGAACAAAAAGTACTAGATATTATCAAAAAAGAATTATTAGAAATTAAGAATAAATATTCAGATGATAGAAAAACTAGTATTGATATGACTTCAATTGATTATATAGAAGATGAATCCTTAATACCAGTTGAAGATATAATAGTAACTTTAACAGATAAAGGATATATAAAGAGAGTTAATAGTGAAACCTATCGAACTCAAAATAGGGGCGGGGTAGGTATAAAAGGTATGACTACAAACGAAGAAGATTTTGCGAAATATCTTATTACTATGAAAACTCATGATTATATATTATTCTTTACAAACAAGGGAAAAGTATACAGAATTAAAGGATACGAAATCCCAGAATTTAGCAGACAATCTAAAGGACTGCCAATAATAAATTTATTACCTATTGATAAAAATGAAATCGTAACAACTATGTTATCTGTTGAAAATGAAGATAAAAACGAATATATTGTATTTTGTACACAAAGTGGTTTAGTTAAGAGAACTAAGATATCAAAATTTGATAGTATAAGAAAAAATGGTAAATTAGCAATATCATTAAAAGAAAATGATAGTTTGTTATTTGCTAAAAAAACAGATGGCAATAAAGAAATTTTAATTGGTTCATCAAACGGTCGAATGATTAGATTTGATGAAAACGAAATAAGAGTTATGGATAGAACTGCATCAGGTGTAAGAGGAATAGATGTTGGAGACGGAGTATGTGTTGGTTGCGAGATAGCTGATAAAGATGAACAAGTTTTAGTTGTTACTGAAAATGGTTATGGTAAAAAAACTAACGTAGAAGAATATAGAATTACACATAGAGGTAGCAAAGGTGTTAAAGCACTTAATATAACTGAGAAAAATGGTAATATAGTTTCATTTAAATGTGTAAAAGGTGATTGTGATCTACTTATTATTACTAATAATGGAATTATTATTAGATTACCATTAGATCAAGTTTCTTCTACAGGTAGGGTTGCACAAGGTGTTAGATTAATTAATCTAAAAGATACTCAAAAAGTAAGTACTGTTGCGTTAGTTGAAAAATGTGATGATTTTGATAAAGATACTTTAGAAAATAACTAATATATAAAATGACGTTTATTAATGACGTCATTTTATTTTGTTAAATATATTTATATTAATATAACTAAATATTATTAATGTTTCACGTGAAACATTGATAATGTAATTTAAACTAAATATATAAATAAGAAATAATTCCAATATAGTTTAGGATTATAAATATCTAAATATAAAAACTAAGTATGTTTCACGTGAAACATTGAT